>JYMV01031922.1_pt1 | contig 27069 bp, 18 predicted proteins | sample 338911 | NCBI WGS metagenome assembly JYMV01 (sample SAMN03354496, study PRJNA234377) | hydrothermal vent metagenome | biome: Deep sea; feature: Hydrothermal plumes at the Eastern Lau Spreading Center, Western Pacific Ocean; material: Seawater | place: Tonga | collected 2009 | depth 2000 m m
GCGGCCAGATTCCACACTCGGTTGTCGGTAATCTTTTTTAGTTCAACTCCGGTCTGGGGATCTTTTTCTTGATCCCAAACTCGTTCGTAGAACTGTTCCATAAAATTTCGGTCACTGATTAGTCCCACTTCGGCACTCAATTGAATACCATCGCGCAATAATTGTCGGTGTTGCCAGAATATCCGCCCGCGAAAATCACGTTCGGGAGTAACGTTGCGGCGATCTCGGCCGAGGTTGTCGGTGCCGTGGTCCTGTAGTCCCCAAGCATCGAGTTGGCCGCGACTTAGCCCCGGCAGACCGAACATGTCATCGCGTTGGTATTCATACAAAGTCCCAAAAGCAACACCGCGCTCACTGAGCAAGTCTGTGGATAGCGACCAAGTCGTGTTCTCGGGAACTTCTTCAACATTGAAAATGTGAAAGGCGTTCCAATCAATGAGTAATTGTTGCCCGTAAACCCGATCGGTTTTGACTCGGATTCGATCCAAATAGAATGAGGAGTCATCTACTCGCGAGCTCATCGCAGGCCAGTAGAAAATAGGGATTCCGTCAAAGAACAAGAAGTTGTCTTTGCTGGTTGCTGTGACTTGATGATCAAAAACAAGTTCGCCTGTCACGACGTTTCGCTTTTGCTTTCCCGTTATAGGATCGATACTGGGTTGTTGCCGATCGACAATTTCAATCTTGTCGGATTGCAACCAATAGCTGGGAATGCCCATGCGACTAGATGTTATAGCAGTTCCGTATGCTCGAAATGTTTGTCGATTGACTTGCTGCAGTACATCTGCCTTGATGCGTATTAAACCGTTATATTCGTTGACCGGAGTTAAGACTTCCGCATTGAGTATCATCCCCTGTTCTTGGGTGACGTTGTAATACATTCGATCGGCGTAGATTACTCGATCGTCTTGGCGGAAAATAATGTTGCCCTCGAGGTAGATTTCGATCGGCGTGTTAGAGTCGGTAATGGATCCGCCGCGCAGTTGATCAAAAGCGGGTCCCCAGAGCACCATGCTGTCCGTTTCGATCGTGACGATTGAGGAATTACTGTCGCCGCCTTGAATTCCGTCGATGGTAACACGAACCCCCGATTTTGCGATTGCGAGTGAACCACCGCCGGTCGTGTTTTGTTCAACGTGCAGACTCCAATTAACATTGCTGCGTCCCTGTAAACGCAAACGATGCTTGCCAATACCAACACTATTGTCAGCAGCGGTCGTTGTTCGATTTAATTCCGAATTCGTATCTTGATAACTGGCAAACTGTACCGCTGTTTGCGCTTGACTTGCTTTCCAGCGGGCCATTGCACGGTTGTAGACATTTGTTGGTGTGCGCGGTGCGGCTAAGGTTTGTTCCGTGGTGACCGTGATTGCGGCCGAGCTTGATAGACGGCCTAACCATTGGTTGTCGGTCAAGATGCGATTGGTGGGTGTTGAGCGATTGTGCTGGATTTGGTGTAGTCCAGCGCTGCGTTGTTGCTCAATCCGCGTGTTATCACCTTCAAGATAGACAATGAGATTGTTCGCTATCCCCGCTGTTCGGCCAGTGCGGTCGATCCACAGTATGGCGGACTGCCCTTGGGCAGAAAATGATCCTTGTCGCAATTGGCACTGGGTTAACTGCCAGACCTCATAGGCCCCTTTTGTCCAAGTAAACCCGACGTCACCCGTGATTGTGATGGGATCGTTGTTTGGATTAGCGGGGAATTGAATTTCCGCTGAACAAACGGTTGTTGACAGCAATCCGAGGAGTGAAATGTACACCGCAAACAGCGCAAAATAACGTGCCCAAATAGCATTTTGATAACGAAGGTTGTGGACGATGGCGGTCAAATTGTTGCGCGGTGAGATTTGAGCGGTTTGTATGGAAAAACGAGCGATATTAGGCAAAACATAGGTGTATAGGTCGCAAAAGTATACGAATTTAAAGGAGTTGAAACAATGCTAATACCCACAGAGAGACTGAGCCTCGGTATCCGTGAATAGGACCGCATTGAATCTACTGGCTACGATTCGTTTAAGTATGGTCAACCGCAGGAGATTTTGTGGTTGGGGTGGGTATTAGAGCCAGTGCGGCGGCGAGGTAGAGTGTGGGCATTAGTGGTGCCCGCATACGCATATCAGACCAATAGACGGCGTGTACGAGAGTAAAGGCTAGGATCATGACGATTCCCAGTAGCATGGGAGTAGCGAGCCATTTGTTACTCTGCCGCACTGAAAACCAAAAAACAACGGCAAACAATGTTAAATACCAACCCCCAACAGCCAAGCGCAGGATGAATCGCGAGGTGGATTCATTGCTCGAGCCTACGTTTGGTAGCGGGCTCCACAACTTACCGACACGACGCAGGATGGACCGCGCAAACAATTTCGGCTGCTGGGAAATATGATATTTAGCAACTTCATAAGCAAATCGATCTCGTTCGATTTCATTGCGTGAAATGACCTTGGGTTGTCCAATCGCCCGCGGTCCCCAAAAATCATAACTGGGGTTCTCCGAGATATTGAACCGTCGCACGCCACGATCAAAATGCTGAGCACCATAGGTACTCAGGGGCTGGTCTAGATATTCATAGAAAAGCGGATTGTTGCCTAGCAAAAGTGTGTAACCTCCATGAGTCGTTGCTAGGACTGGTCTGCCCAGACTGATTTGATTACGAATGACCCAAGGAGCGATCGTTACCAGCAGACAACAGCCAACGAGGAGATTAGTGCGTAGTTGTTCTTTCCAAGGCACTGTTTTTGAAAACATTAAGACCAGCAGCGCCAACGCTGCGAAAACGAAAAACGTCGGGCGGCATAGTCCGGCAACCCCCAGAGTTACTCCTGTTAATACGATACTTAACTTGTTGGTGTTGTTAACCATGCGCACTAAAAGCCAAATTGCCAAAATTCCGAGAACAGTGGCCGTCGTTTCGGTCATGGTTAGGATGGATTGATGCAACAGGATCGGATCGATGCAGACTAACGCGGCTGCCAGTAGTGCAACGGGCTCGCTGCTAATCGTCAGTGCCACGCGGTAGGTGAGAAGAACTGTGAGGACGCCAAATAAGATGTGGATTCCACCAACCCAAATGCCGTGGGGTATTCCAAGGTATATGCCCAGCGACAGTATGAGTGGATAGACTGGCGGACGAAAAGCTGTCGGATCGGCTCCGAGACTATAGGTGCCGTCTTCAACTAGGTTCACCGCAATCGCTCGGTAACTATCCGGGTCTGTTGCGGATAACGACTCAAATTGAAATCCAACAACGGCGATTCTCACGAGCAATGCCGTGAGCAACACGAGTAATAGCCATTTATGTTGTTTAACGAGCGTTTTCATTTAGACTTTTGGCTAGCGGTTATTGCTGCAGGCTAAAGAGAATAATATTGGAACCGAGACGAGCAGCATCCTGACGGGAATAGCCCTTGCATTCGATCGAGATTTGATTTTCGAGTGCACAACTTAAGTCATAAGGCGAAAAGGCGACTGCCAATCTGCCGTTAATGTGAATCGCTTCAACATGGGGTGAACCACGGGTTTCGAGTATTTCAGCCATTTGTGATTCGGATCGTGTGCTGGGTGTTCGTAGGGTAATCGTTGTAAGATCAAATCCATCGTATTCGTCAGTAAACATCGCGTGGCCTGGTGGTAATCGTCGCAGCACATCGTTCGGAAAGATCAGACTCATTTCTCGACGAAACGATTCCGCAAAAGTGCGACTGGCGCAAATCGCATCTCCGAATAGCACCCCGCCGTTTTCCACAAATGTCCGCAACGCTTGCCTTTCCTGAGCGCTGAACTTGAATCCTTGGCGACCATGGATAAACACTAACGGGTATTGCTGCAGCGAATCGGTTAGCGCTAATACTCGCCGGCCAGTTGTTACGCGGATATCGAGTTGGGTACTGAGCACTTGCAAGAGGTTATTGAGTGCACGTGGGGCATCGTCGTTACCTCCATTATGCGAGATTTCGGGGATCGTAAGTGTTTTTCGCAGTACGGATGTTGTCGCGGGCGTGGCTGTTGAAACGAGTGGTCGATCAAGCTTGTCACGTAATTCACGACCTGTTGCGTAGCTCAAAATATTTGTTCCAAGTGCGAGTCGTTGATTAATTTCAGCCGCGATATTCTTGGCAATCCGATCGTCACCACGAGGGTTGTACAATTCCCAATAGCAACCCAACGGGACGCTACTGTAAACAATACTGGTTCGGCAACAGGTTTGAACCCCCTGTATCTTGCCAATCATGCTGGGGTCAATGCGTGCATCCGCAAACCAAATGGCATGATTCGGAGGTAGCGGTGCTAGCGGGCTTTGGGGGAATAGTTCTTTCATTAGCTGTTGGAATTGACTGTCAAACTGCGGGTGCTGACAGCTGTTTTCTACAAACAAAAACCCACCTTGGTTTACATATTCAACGAGCCCTTTTTTTTGCCCAGCGGTCAAGTCAAGCGAACCCTTGCCGCTAATAAACAACACCGGTGTTTCCAATAGGTCGGTAGTGGACGCTAGATTGATATCAATGCTCTGCCAAGTTAAATACATGTCCCACCGTCGCTCAGTATGCAGCACAATGTTTTGCATATCATGGGCGTGTTGATTCCAGGAACCATCGTTTGTTTTTCCATATTTGAGTTTGGCAATGACAACGGGGCGGCGACCCTTGGATAAATAAAGTAAGGCAAATGAAGTTGCAACTGCTGGTTGGTGCTCGCCGTGGGCCAATGATCCTGTCCACGACCCGCGCAAATTATCTTGGAGGTTGACGATGTACTCGCAGCCCAAACGGTACCAGTCAGTCGTGCCGATGTAACGCTTACCAGTAAGCCGTCCGACGCGTTCGATACAGTACATGTAATAGAAATATGCAGTGTCTTTGCTGAAAGCGTTAGAACCAACTCGAATGCGACGAGCCAACCAGTTGAGTCCTTTTTCAATTTGATCATCGACGATGTTGCTGCCACAACATTGGACTTTCCCATCAACAATCCGTTGTTCAATATTAACTTGCTTGCCTTGAGTGATAACCATCGACGCAATACCGGCGCAGGTCATACTGACTGATGGGGTAGGGCCGAAGGAGCTGTCATAGCTCCAGCCGCCGGTACCAATTTGCCGCGACGACCAATATGCATTTGCGGCCTGCCACGTTTGAGGTGGGACTCCGATTCCTTGTCGTTCGGCTTCATGCAGAGCAAGCAACGCAAATTGGCTGTTAGAGGGATCGGTGGAGGGTAGTTTCGACCCATAGCCCCAACCGCCGCTTGTCGGTTCTTGAGCGTTGATTAGCCACTGGGCGTTGCGGCGGATTAACAATTGATCGCGTTGTGGTTCCGCTTGGCAAAATACCATTAACTGCAGTGATACGACGTAGGTATGTTGAGACATCTTTGTGCTGCGTAAATAGGACAACGCTTTGGTAATAGTCGGGTCCTGATGATCAAGGCCACAATTCAATAGTGCCAAAGTTGCTAAACTGCTCACACCATCCGGAAATAAGGTAACTCCGGTAGGTGCTGTGAATTGAGGAAACGAACCATCGGTGCGTTGTTGCGCGCGAAGAAACTTCACACCGCGGTCGATTGAGGCGTTGACTTGCGCAGCTGTTATTTCAGCGTGACTTGTTGACGGAAGTACCACAGTGAACAGGCATTGCAGCATTAATAACACTACGAGTTTTGAGGCTTTTCGGCTCATCGGTTTCATGTAGAGTAAGTGTCCCCGTGTGCAGCGCAGCGGGGTCGGTGTGCGGCGGGGGAATTTATTGTTGAATCGACTGAAAGGGTCATTTTTACCGATACAATTAAGTGTAGCAATTGGTGGTCCTGAAATAACCGACGATTATATAACTTCTGAGATTGCGTATTAATTTAGGGATGATTGGTAAACATGGCAATGTTAATCGAGACGCGATGTTACCACATTTTTAATGAATGCCGATGAATGCCCTTGAATGCATAGATTGACTGCATGGTAAGCAAACGTGCAATGATAGAATGAAGGACGGTGTTAAGCGAATTTTGTTTGGCTGGGAGTATGTGCCGACGAGTGGGTCTTCAAGGTCGCCGCTTAACCGAAACTGTTATAGACAAAAAATCGCTGGTATTAAAAGATATACTCGCAAAAAGTAATGCCGCTGAAATTCATTGTCGGCGAGATTCACGAAAATGGTTTTTGGCCGCGCGTATATCGTTTGTAAATTATGTTTGAATTGTGTTGTTTGCACAGAGAGTAGGAATTGATTTTGTCGAGTCCACAGAAAAGTCTGGGAGAAATTCTCAAGGAGTTTTCCCATCATCGTCTCGTCATGAAGCAAGAGCTGCAAAAGGTCATTATTGGTCAGGACGAGGTCATCGAGCAGTTATTTGCAGCTGTGTTTACCGGTGGCCACTGTTTACTTGAAGGTGTACCGGGTCTAGCCAAAACGATGATGGTTAGTACGTTGGCAAAGATCCTAGATGCTTCCTTTAACCGAATTCAGTTTACGCCTGATCTGATGCCTAGCGATATCACGGGAACCAACGTGTTAGAGGAGGACGATCGTGGGAAGCGTAGTTTTCGGTTTGTCGAGGGGCCGATTTTCAGTAATATTCTTTTAGCGGATGAAATTAACCGTACTCCACCTAAGACGCAGTCGGCATTATTACAAGCGATGCAAGAGCGGCAAATTACCGTTGGTGGAGCAACGTACGATTTACCTTCACCATTTTTTACGATTGCAACTCAAAATCCAATTGAACAGGAAGGTACTTATCCGTTGCCTGAAGCGCAGTTGGATCGTTTCATGTTTAATATCAAGGTCGGATATCCGAGCTTGTCCGAAGAAGAGGAAATCCTGACGGCAACTACTCGAAATGAAAAACCAGTGGTCAACAAAGTCTTATCGGCTCGGGCAATTATCAACCTGCAAAAACTAGTAAATCGCGTCGCCGTTAGCGAACAGATTGTGCGTTATGTTGCCAAGCTCGTAAGAGCGACTCGTCCCACGAATGAAGATTCTCCAGACTTTATTAAAGAGTTGATCGACTGGGGAGCTGGTCCCCGAGCGGGCCAGTTCTTGATTCAGGGTGGCAAAGCGATTGCTGCCATGGACGGTCGTTTTAGTATTGCTATAGATGATGTTAAACGGATAGCGATTCCCGTATTGCGGCATCGTCTTAGTGCAAACTTTCAGGCGCAAGCCGAGGGGATGACGACGGACGATATCGTATTGCGATTACTGGAAGAAATTCCCTTGCCGACTGCTGAAAAATATGAATAGCTGTTGAGATTGACGGTGTTACGCCAAAAGCGATCTCAGTCGGAGAAATGCAATAGTAGCCGTACTTGCTGTGAAGAGAATTATGCCGAGGAACTTAGAATGACAGCTGTCGAGTCTTATTTGAAGCCAGAGGTGATCAATCAGATCAAGCGGCTCGATATGCGCGCTAGGTTTGTCGTTAAGGGGTTTCTACAAGGGTTACATGCTAGTCCCTTTCAAGGATTCTCGGTTGAGTTCAGCGAGCATCGTCGTTATTCCTATGGTGATGATCCACAGGATATTGATTGGCTTGTTTATGCCAAGACGGACAAATACTATGTAAAAAAATTCGAAGCGGAAACAAATATCACGGGTTATCTAGCTATGGATTTGAGCCAGTCAATGGCTTACACGTATCGACAAGAATTGAACAAATTTGATTATTCAATCTGTTTAGCTGCGGCGCTGGGTTACTTAATGATTCACCAACAAGATCCAGTTGGGTTGGTGACATTTGATGAAGAGATACGAGATTTTTTACCGCCTCGTTCCCGCCGCTCGCAACTCTCAACTATCCTGTCGCGGCTTTCGACTTTAAAGCCCGCGGGAAAAACCGATATCAGCCATAGTCTCAATCAACTTGCGTCTCGACTCAAACATCGTAGCTTAGTCATGGTTTTTTCGGATCTGCTAGTGGATCCAGAACCTGTTCTCGAATCATTGAGGCGATTGCGCCACGGGCGTCACGATATTATTCTGTTTCATGTACTTGATGAAGCGGAAGTTACTTTTCCATTTGCCGGTATGGTTGAATTACTGGATCCCGAGTCAGAGCAATCGGTGGTTGTCGACGCCGCTGGATTTCAAAAGGATTACATACAGGAAGTCACGGAGTTTCGAGAGACTTATCGCAGGGAGTGCCAGTTGATTGGAGTAGATTATGTCGAATTGGATACGAGCATGCAATTCGACAAAGCGTTAACAGAGTATTTGTTGAGTCGCCGGGCGCGTGGTTAGCACACAAACCGCCGACACCTAGTACAGATAGCACATAGATAGTAATCACAGAGATTCACAGACGGTGGCGTCCTTGTCAGGTGCCTACGTCGAAACAAGGGATTTGAAGTTGTGGCTTTTTTGAATGCATCGATGATGATCGGGGGATTGCTGATAGCGGTTCCGTTTTTGATCCATCTGGCAATGCGTCGCAAGCCGACAGCAGAGCTGTTTCCCGCCTTGCGATTCGTTCGCAAAAAACAGGTTACCAATAAGCGGACGCTACGATTCAAACAATGGTTGTTGCTGCTACTGCGAAGTTTATTGTTAGCGATTCTGGTTTTAGCCTTAGCGGGTCCATCGGCTGATCGTTTGCTTGCTGGCAATTGGGTAATCATCGCTGCGCTGAGTCTACTGATCTTGTTGGTTGCTGTCGTGTTGATAACCGCTATTGCAGGGCAGGTGAGCCGCTCGGTGGTGATGATGATCACCATCGTGTTGTTGCTATTAACTGGATTTGATGGATTGTTTGTTTACAGCACACTGACAAGCGATGAGAGTGTGCTCGTTGGTGATGAGGATGCGGCAGTCGCTGCGGTACTGGTATTTGATAATTCACCCCGCATGGGTTATCAGCAAAATGACCAGACGCGGTTGGCTGCGGGACAATTTATTGGCGATTGGCTGGTGCGACAGTTACCCAATGACAGTCAGATTGCGGTGGTTGATTTGGCTGCGCAGCCACATGTTTTCAGCCAGGACATCAATTCTGCGGTGCATGCAATTGAACAGTTACAAATTACGTATACGCCGGAATCGTTGCAAACAGCAATTCGCAGTGCACTGGAATTGATTTCGACGAGTGAGTTAACACGTCATGAGATTTATTTGTTCACCGATCTTGCACAATCCGCTTGGGAAACTATTCCCGAATCATTGTCGGTGGCATTACGAGCAGCCGACGTCGAGTTGTTTTTAGTTGATGTCGGGCTGGAGAATCCAGATAATGTTGCCTTGGGAATTACCCAATTGAGCGGTGCTGTGTTAACTCAGCACGGTAGCATTGACCTCACCGTCAATGTGCAGTCGATCGGGCGTGCCACACAGCGAACGGTTACACTCAAAATAGAAAACCCTGATCCGACGTTGCCGGTTATTACCGATGGTGAATTGCAAACACCAACGACCACTAAGTTGGCTGAACAAGTAGTTGCGTTTACGGCATCAGACGTTCCAACCGCTCAAGTGTTATCATTTTCCCTTTCAGGCTTGGCACCTGGCGAACATCATGGATCGTTGACTTTAACGGGCGTTGATGGCTTGGCTATTGATGATGTCCGATATTTTACGGTTTCAGTTCGTCCTGCGTGGCATATTCTCGTCGTTGCTCCTCCGGATGTTCCGACGCGGTTCTTTACCGAAGCGATTGCTCCAGCCTCGGAAAGGCAGATGGGCCATTCACCCTATCGAATAAAAGTTGTCCGTGATCGCAATTTAATAGGTGAAAAATTATCAGCGTACACCGCTGTTGTGTTTATTGATCCACCGCCATTATCTAAAGATTTGCAGCAACAGTTGTTGCTGTATATCGCCAACGGTGGGTCTGTGGGTTTGTTCTTAGGTCATAACATGGAGTTGTCCGCAGGTAGCTTGAGTGCTGATTTGATTGGTGGGACGTTGACTCGACAATGGCGGGCAGATGCCGGTAACTTTTTGGAAATCCGAGATGCTCAACATCGATCGTTGCGATCCTTTCAAACCATGCTCGGTTCTGTTCCTTGGGCCCAGTTTCCAATAATGCGGTACTGGCATCTAGAAAACCTCGACGACCAAACGCAAACCGTGATGCAGTTTAGCCACGCGCGTCACCCCGCATTGGTTCAGTGCAATCACGGGAAGGGAACCGTTCTGACATTGCTAACGCCAATTTCTGAGCCGGCTCAGATTTCCCAGCGAACGTCGTGGAACGAGTTAGTTAGTGGTGATGATAATTGGCCCTATTTCTTACTCATCAATGGGATTACTGAGACTCTAGTGAGCACTGGCGAATCACGTTTTAATTATCTTGCAGGTGAAACTGTCCAGATCAGCAATGCGTCGACGACTTATCCGGACCGCTATCAATTGTTTACGCCTGATGCAGACGTACAGGACACGAGGGTCTTAGCCGAGACAATTCAGATTCCGTTTACGCAACGCCCGGGTGCCTATCGCCTCAAGGGAATTCAAGATGGCCCAATTGTTCGAGGTTTCTCGGTCAATGTACCGGAGCAATACAGTGACTTGCAACGTTTGACATCGGCTGCGCTTGAACGTCGCTTAAACGGTATTGATTTTCACGTTGCCCGCAGTCGACATGAAATTGAATTTGGGGTCAGGCAGCGACGGGTCGGGCAGGAGTTCTATCCGTTGTTGCTGGTATTGTTCGCGATTGTGTTTTTCTTGGAACATTTAATGTCCAATCGATTCTATGGTCAGCAGCAAGCAGTATCACCAATCGCAATGCAACCGGAAATCTAAAGGGGTCAACGAACATGCAACAGTGGTCATTAGACCCAGTTTTTGACAGCTATGCAGTCGTGTTTACGACGGTAGTTCTGCTGTTGTGCACGTTCCTCTTGGTGCGGCCTCGAAATAGCTTGTCCGTTTCGCGAGCACGAGGGTTATTGATACTGCGGTGTTTGATTGTGCTGATTCTTGCCTTGGCTATGTTGCGTCCGAGTAAGACGATTTCGGAATTGCAGACCAAAAAAGCACTGGTCATGTTCCTTGTTGACGAGACACAAAGTATGACCCATCCTTCAATGAAACCAGAAATCTCGCGGTGGGAACATCAACGGACAACCTGGGATTCGGTCCATCGTGTTCTTGATGCTCGCGCGGATGATGTGTCGGCGCGGCTATTTGGTTATTCGGACACGATCACCGAGAATCGATTTGGTTCGGGGGTGTCTTTTTCTGCTGAACCCTTGGGGATGCAGACTGATCTTGGGACGTCATTATATGAAGCGGTGATGACCGAACCAGGGCGCCAAATTCACGCAGTTGTGTTGATGGGCGATGGGACACAGACGAGCTATCGGCCTCAGATAGATATGCGTGAAGCGATCAGTGTCTTACGAAATATGGGAATTGCTCTGATTACCGTACCCTTTGGCCGTGAGGGTGATACGTTACAAGCTCGTGATGTGTCCATTGAGCAGTTGCCGCAGCAATATCGGGTGTTTTCGGGAAATGATGTTAGCATCGATTGCTTGGCAAGACTAAAAGGGGTTGCGAATCGGCCGTTGCGAGTGCAATTATTATTGAAATCCGCAGATGAGAGCATGGTGGTCCAAGAGACGATTGAAATTGTGGCTGACAACGCTGATGTAGTGGTCCCTGTCCGTTTTCAATGGACTGCCAAGGCACCGGGCCAATATCAAATGGCTGTGAAGATCGAAGCTGTAGACGGAGAATTGCTTCTGCAGAACAATACTCAAACGGCATTTTTGACTGTCCTTGAAGGAGGATTGCGAGTTCTTTATTTTTACGGCAACCGGCTCGGTGAACAGTTAGAGCTGCGTCGTTCAGTGGGGTCTTCACCAGACATCGAGTTATTAGAAAGCTACATTCGTCATGGTAAAAATTCCCGTTGGCCAGACCCTCGTACTAACACAGTTTTAGATGGTGACTTTGATCTGATTATTATTGAAGATGTCCATTCTCGAGCATTTGGGCCAGCGAATCTGCAAGCGATTGCTGATGCGGTAGAACAGGGCAAAGGATTGATGATGGTTGGTGGGTACTATAGTTTTGGCCCCGGCGGCTATCGCCAAACTCCTGTGGATGCAGCCTTGCCAATTAAAATGGAAATATTTGAGAAGCAGGAGGTTGGTGTCGAAAATCCGATTAGAAAGATGTTTCACCTCGATCGTGAACTTACGATGCAACCGACCGGTAGTCACCCTGTTACGAGCATCTCGTCCGCGACGACCGCTTGGAACGACCTGCCCGTCTTATTGGGAGCTAATCGTTTTCAGGAAGTGAAGTCGTTTGGTAAAGTGTTGCTCGAGACGGGCAAAAAAGAACCACTATTGGTCTCGGGACAGTATGGACTGGGACGAGTACTGGCATTTGCTGGAGATTCCACCTGGCGTTGGGCACGGATGGGGCATGCGGTGGAGCTCCGCCGTTTCTGGCGAAATAGTGTATTGTGGATGGCCCGTCGAGAGGATCTGCAACAGCAAGATATTTGGTTGCGGATGGACCAGAGAAGGATAACGCCGGGGGTTGAACTCTCTTTTGAACTTGGTGTAGATTCTCTGGGCAGCCGAGTTGTCGCGGCAGACGATTTGCGTTGGGAAGTCAAGTTAGTTCGCAGTGGCGACGAGGCGGATGTGGTGCAAGTCCGTCGCCAAAATCAACAATGGTTGGGGATGTTGAGCAACCTCGAGCAGCCCGGTGACTACAAACTCTCAGCCACCGCATTTGTCGACGATGAAGTGTTGGGAACTGCCCAAGCAGCGTTTCAAGTCATCGATGTGCAGCCGGAAAAAAGTAATCCAATTGCGGATATCACTCAACTTAAACGCTTGGCTGCAATGACCGCTAGTGACGGTGGTAAAGTGGTTGCACCAGAAAGATTAGCAGAGCACGTCCGAGATATTATTGATAATGCCAAGCAACTCGAAGTTGAGGTTCAAGTGACGTGGCAATTCGGCAGGTCACCAGGTAGCACTTGGCTGATCCTCACAATCATCTCAAGCCTATTCTCACTAGAATGGTTTTTTCGCAAAAAATTTGGCTTGGTTTAATAGCACGCGCGTTGCTGGTTAACCATCCGCCTACGCCTTTGTGTCTGTGGCGAAGTAACCTCAGACCACCATTGCGCTATGGCGTATACCAATGTGGATCTTGGTATTTGGAATCGAGTAATTTGTTGAGTTGTTGTTGGGGGACGTCACCATTCTTGGCACTCGGTGCCCAATGTTGAATCAGAGCTTGTTTGAGTTGTTCTACGCTGTAGTCGATATTAGCGACGAAATCTAGATGTGGTCGGTTATTGCGATAATCGGGTTTTCGAGGGGGAATAGTGAGATACCTAGATATCTTTTCTAGGTCAAATTGACACAACAGTGTGCCGTGGTAGAGAACATGGCTGCGAGTACGCCTGAGACTGTTGCCAGAAACCTTGCGGTTTTGATAGACGAGGTCACTGAACCCTTGAATTTGACAATGGACATCCAACGGTGCGAGGATACCGATCAATTCACTTAGAATAGTGTCGTGACAATTTTGATTATCATGGAATTGGGGGTGTTGATCGAGGTTTAATACGAGTGCATACATCAGGCAGCCAGGACCCGTCAAAACAGTTCCTCCTCCGCTCGCTCGTCTTAAGACCGCAACGCCATCCTGTTGGCATGCGGGCAGATTTATTTCTTCTTCAATTTTTCCACTACGGCCCATCACAACCGCATATTGTTTTGGTTCCCATACCCGCAGGCAATCTAGGGCGCCGTTATGCTGTTCGGCGCACATTAGCAGCGTTTCATCGAGAGCGACGTTTTCAACGGGCGAATTTAAAGTGGTATCGAACAATTGCATAAGCAACGATGGCGGGTAAACTCAACGTTCCGGTGAAAGGGGTTATGTACACAAACGAGCGTTTTTTAGCTAGAAACGAAGATAGAATCTTGTTTTGACTTGACGCTACTAGTGACCAATCTACACTAAAATCTTATGGGTTTATGTACCCAAACTACGGAATATAAGGAGTTGGAAAATCTTGAGCGAGCAAACGGAAAATCAACGACAGGCTGAGGTGGACGAGAGTTCCACGACCTTGTCGGAAGCAGATACTGCGTTGCCGGAAATCCGCCCACCTAATGCGGGATTTATCCTGCAGTTATTTCTGATCCCGATGATGATCGTTTCGGTGATTATTTGCGTTTGGTTGTTATTCAATTTCATCTCGCGAGGTGAAACTCCCACCGAATTAGTGCGGGGGTTACAGAAGATGAATAATGCAAGTTGGCAAAAAGCCTACACGCTGTCGAGTTTGTTACGTGCGCCGGCAAGCGAATTGAAAAATGATGAAGAGTTGGCCCAGGAGCTGATCGCTGTCTTGGAAATCAAACTGACCGCAGAGACCACAGATGCCAATCAAGTAAAATTAAGAATATTTGTCTGTAAATGTTTGGGTGAATTTGAAATCGACGCGGGCTTATCCGCTTTGTTGAACGCTGCCGAGCAAACCGACAATGGCAATGACTTAGTGATTGCTTTAACGGCAGTGGAAGCGGTTGCCGTTCTGATGAGCAATCTTGATGAATCCGTACTAGCAGAGAATTACGAACGGATCGTCGAAACATTGCTCGCTGTCTCCAACGAACAAGCGGAGAATCCAGATCATGCGCTGCGAGTAAATCAACTACGATCTGCCGCAGGATTTGCTTTAGGCGTCGCTGGCGGCGACAAAGCATTACACCGTTTAGTGTCCATGCTTGACGACGCCTATCCCAATGCGCGATTTAATGCAGCGATGGGATTGGCACGATATGGTAAATTGGAATCAACAGCGGTGTTATTGGAGATGTTAGATCCGGAAAACACGGCCATTACAAGTGGCGAACCGGAAGGAAGCCATGCGTTTAAAAGAAGTGTTGTCATCACCAATGCAATTCGAGCGGTAGTTTCATTGTCCGAGTTTCATCAAGCCGCTGAGTTAGCTGATTTGGTAGATGCCATACGAAACCTTGATTCAAATGAAAATGTGGTAAGCCAAACGAAATTGCTCGCAAAAGATGCGGTAGTAAAAATCAGAACAAAATAAAATAGCTGACGCTGGCTGGCGTTGACCGCAGCGGATGTGTCGACGGCATGTCAGTTCAGCCCAGTGGTAAATCGAGTCGTTCACTAGGAGGGTGACTGTGGCTCCTGGAAGTTAAATTAGATCCTTAGTGTTTGCGAAAGCAAATTGAATGTCAGAATCATCAAATAACCAGCCATTGCAAGGCAAGCGTGTTGCGTTTGTTGGAAAACTGGGAGGCGTAAATCTTCGCGAGGCCCATCGTTTCGTGAGCCGAGCGGGCGGGTTTATGATGAATTCTGATGACGTGGAAGAGGCCAATGTTGATGTTATCGTACTCGGGGCGGAGCAGTGGCCTCCGACAAATCCAGAGAAATTATTACCGCGAGCGGTTTTAACGGCTGTTTCAGCGGGGCAAGCGGAGATCATCACCGAGACTCAATTTTGGGAACGGTTGGGGATGCTAGATCCCGATCAAAATATTCGCCGGTTGTACACGCCAGCCATGCTTGCGGAGATGCTGGAGGTTTCGGTGGCTGTGATTCGTCGCTGGCACCGACGTGGGTTAATTATACCCACTAGGGAAGTGCACCGTTTGCCATACTTTGACTTCCAAGAAGTTGCCACGGCTCGTCACCTCGCTGAGATGTTATCTGCCGGAGCCACGCCCGCTCAAATCGAAAAACGTTTGGCGGATTTAGCCAAATACGTCCCAGATGTTGAACGCCCATTAGCTCAATTGTCGGTGATTGTACAAGGGCAAGAAATTTTGTTGCGGCAAGGCGAGGGTTTGGTCGAGCCCAATGGTCAAATGCGATTGGATTTTGACGCGTTGGAGGAGCCTGACCATGTGATCCGGGAAGTCCACCCGACGGCTGAATTGCAACTGGAGCCGCCTCATATTTCAGCTAAGGATATTATTGAGATTAGTGAGCAAGATGTTTTGGCGGCACTCGATGGTGACCAGGTTGGAGACGGTGGTCCCCGTATTCTGTCATTTGGCGGTGCGCTTGATCGAGCGATTCATCCCGACAATCCAGAGTCGATGTTGATGCAGGCGAGTGACTATGAGGAAGCGGGGGAACTTGAACTAGCGATAGATGTATACCGCACATTTTTAACAGCATTTGGACCTCGCGCCGAAGTGAATTTTCAACTAGCGGAATTACTTTATCGCCGCAATGATTATGCAGCTGCTCGTGAACGATATTATATGGCGATTGAGATAGACGAAAACTATGTGGAAGCTCGCGCTAACCTAGGGTGCGTGTTGATTGACACAGGTGAGTTGGAGCTAGCGATTGCCGCTTTATATGGTGCTCTAAAATATCATCCAGATTATCCGGATGTTCATTATCATTTGGCTCGGACCCTTGATGAACTGGGTCAGCGTGATAAAGCGATTGATCATTGGCGAGCGTTTTTGGTTTTATCGCCAGACAGCCCATGGGCTCAACAGGCACGAGACCGTTTGTTGTAAGGATGCCCAACCGTGCCGTGATTAGCGTGGTTCAGTCTGTAGGCGAACCAATGCATTGCAACGATTGACAGGAACAAGAATGTTTGAGAACGAACAACTAAACGATATTTTCTTTAGCTATACGCATGTTGAATCCACAACATGGTTATATCTAACGTTGTTTCTCACCGTTACCCTATTCTTCAAATTTGGGCGATTGTTTAGCATTCGTAATTTAGATGTCTTTCTAATTTCGCTTTTCACTCCGGGATTCCTGTTAGTTTCGCATGGGTTGATCAATGGCTTTCAGGATATTGAGCGCCTAGGATATATCGTGTTGTGGATCGTTGGCGGCGTGCTGGTTGTCAGGATGTTATATGACTGCACATTAGTGAGACGCCCTCTGCTGGAGCCAAATTTATCCGCCGGTGGACTAACTTTCTTGCTGGTCGCACTGTCTATTTTATTAGTCAGCAATGTTACCGTCGGTTATTTAGAGAATGACCGGGAGCTTGAAATCGAGCAATATCCCAACCATATGCCGGGCTATCGCATTCTTGAAGATATCCCGCCGGTGGCAGTTGCTTTTTGGGAATCGCCGTTCGAGCTGGTTCATCGGGGCGGCAAAGATCCGGGTGTATATCGGTTTGAAATGACACAGCGATTGGCGTTGATTATTGTTTTGTTGGCACACCTCGCAATCGTCGGCGGATTGATTTTATTTGGATCCGTGCATTTTCAGAATGTGAATATGGGTCTCGGTGCTGCCGTGTTTTATCTGTTGGTTCCGTATACTGGCGAAATGGGTGGGCATGTTCATCACGTGTTGCCCGGTGCATTATTGGTTTGGGCGCTGTTGTGTTATCGCAAGCCGTTTTTAGCAGGTCTGTTTTTGTCACTTGCCTTTTGCATCTATTATCCATTGTTCTTGCTGCCCTTGTGGATCGGGTTTTATTGGCAGCGCGGTTTGCCCAAGATGTTGGTTGGAGTGGTAGTTGGATGGGGCATATTGATCGCTGGACTAGTTTTAACGCAACGGCCAGAAACAGGCGATTTAATTTTACAGATTAAAAGAATGCATGGGTTCTTGATGCCAGAAATGGACAGAGATGTGCTGAAGGGGATGTGGCAATTACATTGGGTGCCTTCGTATCGCATTACCTTCATTGCTTTCTTTTTTATGATGAGCATCATGTTTGCGATTTGGCCAGCGAAGAAAAACTTAGCAACGTTGATCAGCTGTACTGCCGCCTTGCTGTTAGCGACACGATTTTGGAATGGTGGAGGCGGTGGGCTGTATCTCGGTTGGTCACTACCGCTGATTATATTGATTATGTTTCGACCGAACCTTGAGGATCGGATTATGTTGCCTCCTCAATCCATCAATTGATGCTTTTCGGGAGATCTGCAGTGATTGCGAAATTGTTTTTTGGAGGAACATGTAATGGTTGATTCGGTTGCAGTTCACCGCGCTCAAGGAGGACAGCGGTGTGGTTGTTGTGTGATTACAGTAAGTGATACACGGACTGTGGAGACAGACACGGGAGGCGCTTTGGTGGTCGAGCGATTAACCGCCGCCGGCCACGAAATATTGCGGCGCGAGATTATTTCGGACAATCCAGAGCCGCTGATTGCATTGTTGCGGCAGTGCGAATCAGACGCGAATATTCAAGCCGTTTTATTAACGGGCGGGACCGGCATAGCGCGTCGCGATCAGACGTTTGAGACCGTCAGAGGTTTGTTGAACAAAATCATTCCGGGGTATGGCGAATTATTTCGTTCATTAAGTTATGCAGAAATCGGATCCGCTACGATTTTGTCTCGTACAGTAGGCGGATTGATGTCACAGACAGTTGTGTTGACGATGCCGGGATCACCCAAAGCGGTAAAGCTTGCCATGGATAAAATCATCGTACCGGAGCTCGGGCACCTCGTGCACGAAGCCAACAAATAGACGCCTGTGTCCGGCAACTATTCTTGCAGAACTCTAGCTGGTTTCCGATTATTAGTTGATGCTAAGCTGCATGAAGATTTACTCGCCGGCGGATTCATTGATCAGGTTGATGAGTAGCCGTAGCCGTCCGTGTGCGCGGCGATTAAAGTTAAAGATCAAGCGAGACATGTCGTTTGTCGTCTCGTCATCTTTTTCTTCTTCGAGTCTCCCGGCGTGTTGTTCAAATTCACCGCCGTTAAGAATGTCGGCGAAATCTTGATTGATGGTGGCCAACAACGATTCGCTGAGTTCTTGTTGCAGTCGCAGAATTAAGTCTCGTCCGACGTACCGCATACTATGAAATACTCGATAGTAATTCAGGATTTCATGAGCGGCTTCTTCGTAATTGTCGGTAACCGAATACAAGTGCAAGTCGTCCGGAGAAATCATGCCGTCACGGAGTAGATGTTCGCGGATGAATTGGTCGAGGGTTGTCCAGAAGTTACCGCCAGGTGCATCCGCAAATATGACCGGCACCAATTCGCGCTTGCCAGTTTGAATCAAGGTGAGCACTTCTAGGGCTTCGTCTAACGTTCCAAAACCACCGGGGTAACAAACGACCGCGTCACATTCTTTTACGAACATGAGTTTGCGAGTAAAGAAGTACTTCATATTGACCAATTTATGATCGTCGGCAATGACCGGATTTGCGTGTTGCTCAAAGGGCAGCATAATATTGAGCCCCATCGACATTTCACGTCCGGCACCCACATGCCCCGCTTCCATAATTCCTTGAGCGGCGCCTGTCACAATCATCCATTCATGCTTGGCCATCTCGGCACCAAACTGAACGCAGGCTCGATAAGTTGGTTCGGTAGCGGCTGTTCGCGCGGATCCAAACACGGTTACTTTTCGTTGATTGCGATAAGGAGCAAACACTTTGAAGGCATATCGCAGTTCCCGCAATGTACGGCTGAGAATTTTCAAGTCGCCACGGTCCACGCGATCGTCGGCTAATCGCTCAGCGGATAAGCGAATACGATCCAGTAGATCATCAATGCGGTTCTGTTTTGGGCTGTCGGACATATTCGGAATCCTCGGGCTTGATCAAATATTTTCATCAACATTCGTTGCAGCACTATTCTTCACTGTTTTGTCAGACAGTGCAAATAGATTCTGGCATGCCGGCGGCGTTTAATGATCGTTGCAATGACTAAGACTTGTCTCGAAGTAATCAGTACTCCGAATTACCACCAGCAGAAATAGCGTTTCGTTGCGGTAATTAGGCCGTCCGCTTGAGTCGCTGGTATGCCATGATGATCTCATAAAAATCTTTGCTGATGGAGATTTTATCTTCAGAGAAATCTCGAATCCACAATCGCTGCGATAACAAAGCATCGGTAAGTGCAGGCAGGATATCGCCTAATTGAACTTCGATGTGCGTTTCATGTTTGAGTGTGTTTACGACGTCAGCATGGCCGGGTTGAGTAGGTTTCAATGGCAGGATATTGCGTTGCATCGGCAAGTTCGCTCAATATGAAGTTCGTATTTTCGGTACAGGCTTAGCGAACGTCCTTGTTCGCTGTGCATATTGCCTATACCTAACAACATCGTGTTGCTGTCCGAGTAAATCGTCGGCAAAGTGTCAAATCTTTGACGAATCTACTGTTTTCCGCAAACTATGACGCTCTTTGACAACGGTCAAGCGGCTTCATAGAACCACCCCCCGATGGTCGCTTGAAACTACTGGTGTATATTGAAGGGGTCATGAAAACGGATCTATCTTCTAATACTGGTTTTGACGGACTGCGGGTGGCGGCATTTGAAAGTCGCCGCAATACCGAGCTTGCGCGCCTCATTGAAAAACGAGGTGGCGTCGCTTTTGTTAGCCACTCGATGCAGGAAGTCGTTGAGGAAGACAACCGGCCAAGTATTGACTTAGCGAATCATATCATGACAGGTGAAATGGACGCACTGGTATTGATGACGGGTGTTGGTGTGCGTTATTTAATGCGGAGCGTAGAACGGCATGTGGATATGGAGCGATTCCTAAATTGCCTCACAGATATGACCACGATCGCTCGCGGCCCGAAAGCAATAGCTGCGTTGAAAGAGTATGGGATCACTCCCACACTTTCTGTGGCTGCACCTAACACTTGGCGCGAAGTACTAGCGACACTTGATACCCACCTGCCTTTAAACCAGGTCAATATTGCGATTCAAGAATATGGTAAACCCAACCCAAGTTTAGTAGCAGGTTTGGAAGCCCGCGGAGCTAAAGTTCACTCGGTCAAGGTGTACCGCTGGGAATTACCCGCGGATACAGCACCGCTACGAGAAAACCTGCAGGCCATTGTCGACGGTGATCGTGATGTTTTGCTTTTTACCTCAGCACATCAATTAACCAATCTCTTTGCATTAGCCGAACAATTAGATTTACTGGAATCACTACGAGACGCCATTCGTCGTAGTGTAGTTGTTTCGATTGGTCCAACCACGTCTGAATGCATTCGTGACAATGGTTTAATTGTGGACCTAGAACCAGCACACTCAAAAATGGGGCAGCTCGTCGTGCATGCTGCTCAGTTTGCCCAAGAAACATTACAACGAAAACAGAGGATTCATCATATGCTCTCCGGCCCAATGTCCGATGCGTTAGACAAAAATGCTCCTTGGTATGACAGTTTATTTTTGCAGGCATGTCGGGGCGAACCGACCGATGTGACGCCAGTGTGGTTAATGCGGCAAGCTGGGCGATACATGCAAGAATATCGTGAGATTCGCAGCAAGACGACTTTTCTAGAGCTCTGCAAGTCCCCCGAGCTGTGTTCTGAAATTATGGTGACCGCTGTGAATCGTTTAGGTGTCGATGCAGCTATTATATTTTCGGACCTATTGCCGATTCTTGAACCGATGGGACTCGATTTAGAATTTGCCAAGGGTGAAGGCCCAGTGATTCATAATCCTATTCGAGAAGCAGCGGATATTGATCGAGTTGTTGAATTGGAATCGGTGGAGGCGTTGGATTTTGTTATGGAAACGGTCAAACTGACTCGTCAGGAACTACCGGCAGATATGCCCCTGATTGGGTTTTCCGGCGCACCGTTTACATTGGCCAGCTATGCGATCGAAGGTGGCTCGAGCCGTAACTACTTAAACACCAAGACAATTATGTATCGCGACCCAGGTGCTTGGAAGGAACTGATGGGACGTTTTGTGCGAGCAATCACTCGTTACCTCAATGCACAAATCGCCGCTGGTGTTCAATGCGTTCAGCTTTTTGATTCTTGGGCTGGCTGTCTAGGAACCGACGACTATCGAGAATACGTTTTGCCCTACGTACAAGAAATAATTGCCGGATTGGTTCCAGGTATTCCAGTCATCAACTTCGCGACGGGTAACCCCGGATTGTTACCAATGTTGGCTGAGGGTGGCAATTGTGTCGTCGGAGTGGATTGGCGGGTTCGCTTGGATGATGCCTGGGATATTATTGGGCACGATCGCAGCGTCCAAGGCAATCTCGATCCATTAGTATTACTGGCCGATGTCCCGACCATTCGCAAACGTACGGAAATAGTCTTAGCCCAAGCCAATGGTCGCAATGGCCATATATTTAATCTCGGCCACGGTGTGCTGCAACAAACTCCCGTGGATAATGTTATCGCTTTGGTTGATGCAGTGCATGAAATCAGTAGCCGGTAATATGGGGTACGTTTCCATCGCCAGCGGACGAATGGGATCGGCTCGTGCTACAATGATCAAAATCAGATTGGATAGAACAATAGCAAGGAAATTATATTACGATGGCAGATTCTCTTTTTGAACAACTCGAACAACAATCTACCTCTGGTGGAGTGGACGCGGTGCTGGAACACTTGATTAGCAGCTTGCAACAGGACAAGAAACATCACGAGTTGTTCGAAGCTTTAAAGATGCAAGTCCGCCACCGCGCCGGACTACCGTTGCTCTATGGTGAATCAGGCGATGACCTCGATCCCAAACAGCGGACATTACTAGAAGACGGGTTGCTTGGTGCTTGTCGACAAGTTGGAACTGGGTTGCTCGAGGATGGGCGTGTCTCCGAAGGTTGGATGTATATGCGACCAGTCGGTGATGTGGCTGCTGCTCGAGAACTGATCGATAAGATTGAAGTCCAAGATGACAATATTGATGAAATGGTCGAAGTCTTGCTGCAAGAAGGAGTGGATCCTGCTCGTGGTTTTTCGGTCGTGCTGCAAAATTACGGTACGTGTAATGCGATTACGACGTTTGAATCAGTGATGCCGCAAAAAGGTAAAGCGGATCAACGGGCTGTTGCTCAGCTATTGCTCAGACACGTGCATCAAGAGCTGTTTACCAATGTCAAAGCGGATGTTAAAACTCGTCAAGACAGTGTATTGCAAGCGCTTGACACAAACCAGGATGGTGAAATTTCCGCTGACGAAATAGCCAATGCTGTTAATTCACTTAAGTCGCTTGATCAAGACGGCGATAGCAAACTGACCATGGACGAACTCAAGCCAGAGCCGACCGCCACCACACTCGCCGAACTGATCGCCGGTCAAGAAGGTATGTTCGGAGAACACTCTTACCATATTGATACTACACATTTGGCGTCGACTACTCGACTCAGCCGGATACTCGAGGATGAAGAATGTTTGCGATTGGCACTGGACTTAACGCAGTACGGTAAAGAACTTCATGAGCAGTTTCAGTACGAAGGCGACGAGCCATTTACGGACATTTATCGCCACCACGCTTTTTACTTTCAGGCGTTGCTTGGTGAGAACTTGGACGAAGCGTTGGACCATTTCAAAGAGCGATCGGACAACGTGGATACCAATCAATGGGGAACTGTCGGTATTGAAACCTATATCGATTTACTAGCACGCGTTGGCAAAATTGAAGAAGCGATTGCCGTTACAATCGAGAAAATACAACCCGATCAACGAACAATGGGTTTAGCACCTTCGTTGCTCGAACTCTGTGAACGCAGTGGCAACTATTCCCCGTTGATGGACGCTTGTCGGGGATCTGATGACGTGTTGGGTTTTGCCACGGGTTTGATGCAGGCGAAAACAGAATGATCCTGCAGGATTCAGCAGGATTCAAGTTTTCTGGCGAGTGATAATTACGTTGATTCAATTGGAAGAGAATGAAACACCGATGGTTGAAAAAGCAACGCTTAATAGCGAACGATTGCTGAGTCGCTTTCTGCGATATGTACGAGTTAACACGACTGCCAATGCACAAACTGATGAGTATCCCAGTAGTGCAGGGCAATGGCAGCTAGGCGAGATTCTGCTGGCGGAACTCAATGAGATTGGGGCAGACGATGTACACGTGGATTCTAATGCACTGGTGTGGGCGATGATTCCCGGCAACGTTCCGCATGCGGAAACAATCGCTTGGAATGCTCACCTCGATACATCACCTGAAACTACGGGCGAACATGTGCAGCCGCAAGTCATTGAATCTTATGGCGGCGGTGATATTGTTTTGCCTGGTGATACGTCTAAAGTAATCACAGTTGCGGAATCGCCCGAACTAGAAGCGTTAATCGGCAAGACGTTAATTACGACCGATGGGACAACGTTACTAGGTGGTGACGACAAAGCGGGCATCGCAATTATTATGGAATCCGCTCAATATCTTCTCGACCACCCAGAAATTCCTCACGGCCCGATTCGTATACTATTTACGTGCGATGAAGAAATCGGTCGCGGAATTAATCACGTTGATATCGAAAAAGTCGGAGCGGTCGCAGCTTATACGCTGGATGGCGGTGGAGCGGGAGATATTGACATTGAAACGTTCTCGGCCGATGGACTTAAGATCACGGTACAAGGCGTCAACATTCATCCATCAATCGCCAAGAACCGCATGGTCAATGCCCTCCGCGCGGCAGGAGCATTTCTAGAGCGAATGCCTACGGACCAAGCACCGGAAACAACGAGTGATCGAGTCGGGTTTTTGCATCCTTATGTTGTTATGGGCGGGGTGGCTGAAGTCGTGATTGACGTTTTATTGAGAGATTTTGATTCGGAGCAATTGCAAGTCAAAGCAGATTTAGTTGCAGCAATCGCTCGGGATGTGGAACAGGACTACCCAGGTATTACGATTAACATTGAGCAGCAGAAACAATATCGCAATATGGCAGATGGTTTGCCGGTAGAGCCTCGAGCGGTTGAGTTTGCGGAACAAGCCCATCGAGAATTAGAGGTGCCCGTCCGCTTGAGCTCCATTCGTGGTGGTACTGATGGATCCATGCTTACCGAAAAAGGATTGCCGACTCCGAATCTATCCAGTGGCCAGCACATGCAACATTCGCCGTTGGAGTGGGCTTGTTTAGATGAGATGGTGTTGCAGGGGCAGGTTTTGATTCAAACGACAATGTTGTGGGCACGAAATGCAGATGCAAATACCGAGGATTAAAAATTGTCCAAAACTACCCAAAATAACGGTAGTATACAAGTGATTAGATTATTGGAATGGTTTTGATGGACTGGGAGTAAAAAACTATCTATGGATGACATCCAGTACTTTGTTTTCGATATTGAGTCGATTGCCGATGGTGAATTAATCTCGCGGTTAAGATATCCGACGGCCGATCTCGATCCAGCCGCAGCGGTTGCTCAGTATCGAGAAGAGTTGTTAGAAGAAAAGGGATCAGATTTTATTCCGCCTACCTATCACTTACCTATTTCCTTAGTCGTCGGCAAAGTGAACGCGGAATTTCAATTAGTGGACCTAGTAGCATTAGATGAACCAGACTGTCGACCTGCTGAAATCACTCGCTTGTTTTGGTCTGGTTGGGAAGCGTACAAAAAACCGACATTTGTGACCTTCAATGGTCGTTCGTTTGATATTCCCGTCATGGAACTTGCTGCTTTTAGGTATGGCTTGAGTCTGAAAGAGTGGTTTGCTTGGAATGCTCGGAACTTTGACCAACCACGTTACCGGTTCAACCATCACGCGCACTTGGATTTGCAAGAAGTTCTTTCTAATTTTGGTGCTGCCAGGCTCAATGGCGGATTGAATTTAATTGCGAATCTAATTGGCAAACCTGGGAAAATGGATGTGGCCGGGGATATGGTTCAGGATCTGTATGAACAAGGTGCGCTTACGGAAATCAACAACTATTGTCGTTGCGATGTTTTGGACACCTATTTTGTTTTCTTGCGGACCAATGTCCTGATTGGTAAATTGTCGCTTGAACGTGAACAACAATTGGTTCAGCAAACTCGCAGCTGGTTAGAATTGCAAGCAACCGATAATGCGATTTTCGAGCAGTACCTAAACAATTGGGGTGAATGGAAGAACCCGTGGGCTACGACTAAGGATGAATGAAAATGAACAATTCAGAACCATCACAGGCTGCCGGATATGAGTTAGCGGATTTTTCTCAAATCCAAGGTGTCCCCTGTCCCTGTGGAACTGCCCGCCGAGCCTTTACGGACGTAGAGGATTTTCCTGGCACAGTGCATGTCACGGAAATATGCATGTCTGCGAAATTGCATTATCACAAGCAACTCACGGAAACGTATTATTTCTTGGAATGTGACGCTGATGCCCAAATGCAATTAGATGATGAGATTATCGACGTTAAACCTGGGATGTCGATCATGATTCGGCCCGGTACGCGCCATCGTGCGTTGGGTAAGATGAAAGTCTTGATTTTTGTCTTGCCAAAATTTGACCCGGCAGACGAATGGCTTGATTAAACATCAAACCCCGCTGTCACTTTGGCGCAACAAGGCATAACGGTTGTGCTGATCGAACCATGAACTACCTATTTTGGTGACAAAATATCCGTAACGGAACAGTGCCCGTAGACTTGAATCAACCTGCTTAGCGTCTTATCCTAGATGGTTGGGAGTCCCGCTTTTCATATTGATTTCATCCTTAGGGAGCAGAGATGCGACAACAGACAAAATTTCACCAGCTGAGCACAGCTAGCTTGAACCTTGTAATCGCCCTAGGCTTTGGTTTACTCATAGGTCTTAGTGGTTGTTCAGATCCTCCATCGCAGCCCAATGCCCTTGTACCGCTACCAGAGTTTGATAATTCTACCGCTGATTCCTTTGACTTTGATCCGCCAGCGGATTCGACAGAATTGTTGCCCGCTGCTCCCTTAGAACTAGCACCCATCGAAGAACCGGTTGAGGATGAAACTGAAGACCCGCTGCCGGTGGAACCAACAGCGACTCAACCAACTGCAGGAACGACGGAAACATTGGTTGGCGATCCGAGTGAGCGAGAGGGTGTTGATTGGACATTTTGGCGCGGTCCTGCTTACAACGGAACATCCCCTGAAACTGGTCTGATTGATGACTGGGACCCAGCCGGTGGTGCCGGCAGTAATGTCAGTTGGAAGCGGACGGATATTGGTGGTCGTAGTACTCCAGTCGTTATGAATGGACGGTTGTATTTGTTAACGCGAGCGGAACGGGAGACATCCAATGAAGGCGAAAAAATTGTATGTTTGAATGCACTGACTGGCGAAACGATTTGGGAAAATCGTTTTAACGTGTGGTTGTCGGATGTCCCAGATACTCGTGTTGGCTGGAGTAACGTAACGGCAGATCCGGCGACGGGCAATATTTATGCTCTCGGCGTATGCGGCTATTTCCAATGTGTCAATGGTGAAACGGGCAAGACG
>JYMV01015618.1_pt1 | contig 27059 bp, 23 predicted proteins | sample 338911 | NCBI WGS metagenome assembly JYMV01 (sample SAMN03354496, study PRJNA234377) | hydrothermal vent metagenome | biome: Deep sea; feature: Hydrothermal plumes at the Eastern Lau Spreading Center, Western Pacific Ocean; material: Seawater | place: Tonga | collected 2009 | depth 2000 m m
CAAAACAAAGGGAGAGGTACGTCCTGAATTTAGTTCAAGACACAATTTAAACGCATCGGCTGAGTTCTATAACAACTTTTTGAGTGAGCAGGAGTTGGAAAGTTGATTTTCAAAGCTTGTTCAAAATAATTCCTGTCAAAAAACAGGAGAAATACAATCTAAATGTGCAATTGCAAAGAGCAGCGAGAATAGCTAAGATTGTTATAAAATTGTTTTTTTTACCGCTAACTTCGCAATTGTCTTAGCTTTTCTCTGCGAACTTAACGGTAGTTTGATTATTCCTCGGCCAGCCAACGCCATGGATTAGGTCTTACCATTTTTAAACCAGCGAGAATTGCACTGGTAACAGCAGCAATAACCCCTAAAGTCAAGGCCAAGCCAGCAGTAAACAAAGGTATCTGAATCGGTGCAACTAACATTCTGGTTCGGTCAATGTCGGTTCCAGGTAAAAAATGCGGACTGGGGCTGATTTCCCACGAGAGTTCCATTGCTAATTCTACATTGCCAATCACACTAATCCCAATCCAGGCCAATAAAAGTCCTAACAAACCACCCACTCCTGACAAAACTGCAGTTTCCAGAGAAAGTTGAGAAATGATGCGTGGGCGTGTCCAGCCGACTGCCTGTAAAATTGCTAAATCTCGTCGACGTTCTCCAATAGCTGTAGCTGTGCTTCTTGCTAAAAGTGCCAAGGCAAGCAGTGCAACAACAGCTGTGAAGATAAGACTCATTTGATCAGAAAGAAACATCAAATCCTCCAACTCTTTTTTGTATCGAAATTTCGCTGGAAACAATAGCTTTATCCCCCAACAGTTTCTCAACAGCACTTGATACAGCACTAAGTTCACGCTGATCAACTTCCAGGAAAAGCAAATTTACATCAGAAGGTGTAAACGGATAAAGTTCTCTAATCCATGGGGCCTTGCTGGCTAGAAGTTGCGCTTCAGCAAGAGGTAAATAAATATCCGCCCGCATAATGTTTCCGGATTTTGGTGTATCGACTGTTCCTGAAATTCGGTAGCTCTGTCCCTGGAGTTCGACTTTGTCACCAACTTTCATTTTATTTTTGCCGGCAAAATCGGCATCCACCAGAGCTTCAACCGGAATGGTTCCCGGATCAAGCGGTTTTCCACTAATTAGCTGCGAGTTTAATCCGGGGATTCCGGAAGTGCCTTTGGAGTCGAGACCCAAAAGAGACTGAAATTTATTTGGTGACAAATACCATAAAAATACGGCTCCGGTAGTCTGTATTACTCCGGAAAGATTTTTAATATTATTGACAATTTCTGCAGGAAGTTGTGCAGTTGGATGCGGAAAAACCAGTCCTTCCAGTTTTTGTGGAATGTCACCGGAAAGCTGCACCACAATATCAGCCCCCACGTTTTCCAGTGGAAGCCGCAGTGCGTCTGTGGAAGCTCGACTGATGGCAGTCAATGTCACGGCCATAAAAACTACCAGCGCAATACTTACCAGGGTTACCATGCTTCTTCCGAAGCGGTGGGAAAGTTCTTGTTTTAAGTAATGAAAAGGACTCATAATATTTGAATGAATGGTTGCAATAAATTAAAAAATTTTGTTGATGAGGACAAGTTTAACAGGAAAATATGAAGTAAATATGAAGAAGGGGCAGATATAGTGAAGGTTGATCTATTATTAGACAAATCTATAAAGAAACGTTCACTACTTTTTTGAAATTCACGTTTTTTGCAGACCCTCCTCAACAGTTCTTCGATCTTGAGATTTGAGCATAAAATCTTCCTCCAAAATAGATAAGATTTGCATGGGCATAATTGTGGTGAGTGTTTTTGGGTCATCAAAACCTAGCAGCACTCTAATCAAACGACGGTAAACTTCCAGTGGTGAACCGGTGGAGCTTGCGCTGAGTTTAAGTTGTTTTTCGATGCCTGGGGGCACATCGAAACGACGCTTGGCTTCGTTGTAATCAAAAGGAGAATTGTTATTACTGTAATAGCCGTGTGGTAAAAATTTTAACTTCGCAAAATTTTTCAGGAATTCGTGTGTTGTTTTACTTTTAGCTAAATCTTGTTCGAGCTCATTTTCAAGGCCTACGCCTGGTTTGAAGGAACTTTCCATTTTATTCAACAGGGTGAAAAAAGTGTGCGTGTTTGTCAACACCTGATATATCATTTTTCCCTCAGATGATGTCATTTCTTTGCAGACTTTTGTCAGTGCAACCATTTCAAATAACGGAAAAGGATCGTAACTTGTTTTTTTGTGACTACTGGAAGACTGAGCAGATTTGTCAGATTTTTTCGTTTTTCTAACTTTGGTTTTTATTGCAATTGGAACCTGTTCTGTTTTTTCTGCAACACTTGTCAGCTCCACTTTCCTGGCAGCATCTTTCATTTTCTGGGCTAGAATTCTGTCAGCAATTGGTTTTAGCTCTTTGCGGAGTTCTTCGACAAAACGCTGTTCTTCCTGTGCTCCTTGTCCAAACATTTCATCCATAATCCAGTTCAACTCCTCAACTTGCTTCGCACTTTTCTGTAAGCTCTTTGCAGAAAAACCCGCATCATTTCCAAGTAGCGCTTTTGTTTGCTCGTACAGGGCCGCAGAGTCAAGTTTTTGTTCACGCAACTTAGCTAGTTCAAGCCAGACTGATTCGACTTCCTTGATTGAACTCTTCAACAATACACATGTTTTGGTTACACTTTCAAATATCATTGATGCTGAGGTTAAACTCGCATTTTCATCATAAGCTTTCTGCAAGAATTTATAAGTCTGCTTCGGGTTCCATTCAGATGCATTTGAAAGTGTTTCCAAAAACCCTTTGATTTGCTCGCAATATTGACGCATCTCGTTTTTCCCCTGCTTTAGTAACTCCAGCGCATATAACATTCCTTCGGTTATTGGTGCATCAAACAGGTCAACATCTTTTACGCTTTGCTGCAAATTGTTTAATTTTTGGGTCTGTGAGTCAGCAACTCGGACACCTTTTTCCAGCATTCCTTTGATTAAACCAAGCACTTTTAAAAGAAAAGGGCTGGTGATTGTTTGTGAAGAGGCATTGTGATAAATTTTTCCAAAGGAGATTGAAAGGTTTTGGAGAATGCCCGTCACTTCCCGGAAAGTTTCGTCAACTGCTCCAAACGTCTCAATAAAAAGTTGCAGATGCTCCAACTCCCGTGTAGCATGATCGTGAAACTCAGCAATACTTTTTTCCATTCCGTTACATTCTTTTTGTTCCGCGAGTTTATTTAAATGTTTTTTGAGAAACCCTAAAGGTTCAAAAGGAATACGCAGCAGATACATGCGCAGAAGCATGTCTGTACGTGACATTTCGTACAAATACAGACCCCAGTCCGGAATGATGTTTGAGGTTGGCATTTTTACATTTTTAAGATTTCTTTCAAATCTGGAAAGTTTTTCCAGAATTTCATCCGCAGAAGAAGTTTCAACCGCCGATTTTTTCGCAAGAGCGGCTTTCATAGCTTGTTTCTCCAAATCCTGAATTCGGCTGACGCTTTGGAAGTACTTGTAAACATCTTGAACTTCTTCGATAGTCATTGGCGGATCAAAGGCGCTGATGTTATTATTGTTAAGGAGTGTTTCTGCTAGTGGTGCCGCCTCTGAAAAGAGTTTCTCAACTTCGGTTTTTGTGGATTCATCAACGGGTGCGTCAATTGGCAATGATACCCATTTCCCCTGCTGGAGTCCGTTACGGATGCTTCCAATTTTTTTAAGGGATAATTCGATTGCTTTTCCTGCAGAAAATCCAAGGGGTTCTGTGCCATAAAATCCTTGATCCAGACTGAGGTGGATGCAATCAGATTGACGCTTTATTTGATGTTTCATTTTCAGAAAACGATCAGCCTCTCTGTTGAAATGCTCGGGACTGCGGCATTTATCATAAAGCTCTTTGTTGGTCATATTTATTTCCGCAAGCATGGAAACAATGCTTTCTGGTTCACCGGCTTGAAAAACCCAGCGATTTTCTTTGCTCAGTGCAACATGCACAAATTGAATGATTTCTTTTGCTTGCTTAAGCGCACCTTGAATTTGAGAAACTGGTTTCCTCTCAGCTTGCAATAAGGATTGGGCATGTTTTAATTGTTCAAGTGTATTAGTGGACATAAGAACATCTCCAAGATATAATTAGCACCGTTAATAATTTTTTGATCTTCAAGCTGAAAACTTGCTGGATCAAGCGTTTTGCTTGAACTAAGTATAAAGCTGAGGGTCTGTATGGATTAATAATTTATATCCCATGAATAGAAGGGGAATCAAGATTCAAGTATGAAATCAATATTGGCTAGTATCTCACAACCCAAAGAGATTCAAAACTTAAATTTAAAAGAGTTGACCCAACTGGCGGAAGAATGCCGGCAGAGAATCATTGAAGTTACCAGTCAACGTGGTGGACACCTTGCTTCTTCACTGGGAACTGTAGAAATCACAGTTGCCTTGCTAAAGAATTTTGATTTTAGCTTAGACCGCATTGTCTGGGACGTTGGTCACCAGGCCTACCCCTACAAAATTCTGACTGGCCGCAATGAAAAATTTGATTCGCTCGGCAAAGCAGGAGGGATCAAAAAATTTCTCTCTCGAGACGAAAGCAGCTACGACCATTTTGGTGCAGGACATGCTTCCACCTCAATTTCCGCTGCACTCGGAATGGCCATAGGACGTGATCTTCAGAGTAAAAAACATCGTGTAATTGCAGTCATAGGTGATGGGGCAATGACAGGAGGTTTAGCGTTTGAGGCTCTGAATCACAATGGTTCGCTTGACAAGAACATGCTCGTAATCTATAACGATAACGGCATCAGCATTGATCCAAATATTGGAGCAATTTCAAAATTAATGACACGTTTTGCCTCTTCCCGATTTTACAATAGTTTCCGTGAAGAAACTCTTGAATTCGTAGAGAAAGCGCCTTTTTCTGAACGACTTGGTCTGAAAACTACTTTACAGAAATTACACGATTCTGCAAAGAGCTTTTTTTCACCGCCAAGTATGCTTTTTGAACAATTAGGTTGGCGATATTTTGGAACAGTTGATGGACATAACCTGCCAGAACTGCTGGATTTAATTGATCATGTTAAGGATTTAGACGGTCCAATCGTGATTCATGCCATCACTCAGAAAGGCAAAGGTTATGCTTTTGCCGAAGAAGATTCTTATAAATATCATGGCGTCACACCATTTGAGCCGGTTGATGGCAAATTCCTCAAGAAAAAATCAGCAGGCAGTGCAATCAGTTTTTCTCAGGTTTTTGGTGAAAAACTTGGAGAACTAATGGAAAAAGATGAAAGTGTTGTGGTTGTAACTGCTGCCATGTTGAGTGGAACAGGAATCATCAAACTGCAGCCAAAATTTCCTAACCGTGTGCTTGATGTAGGAATTGCTGAAGGACATGCCGTGACGTGTTCCGCTGGACTGGCTACCACTGGCAACAAGCCATTTGTTGCTATTTACTCTACATTTTTACAGCGTGCACTGGATCACATAATACACGACGTCGCAATTCAAAAGTTGCCTGTACGTTTCATGCTCGACCGTGCAGGATTTGTTGGTCCGGACGGTCCGACTCATCACGGTGTGTTCGATCTGACTTACCTGCGCATGATTCCGAACATGACCATCATGGTTCCCAGAAATGGTGCGGAATTGCGCATTATGATGGAGCTTGCATATAATCACGAAATCGGACCGTTGGCTATACGTTACCCAAGAGGAAATACAGATGAGCTAGATGAAAAAAAGATTGCACCACTTGAATTTGGCAAAGCACATATTTTGCGAAAAGGAAAAGATGTTGCCCTGTTTGCGATTGGATTGATGGTCGATGTTGCGGTACATGTGGCAGAGCTTCTGGAAAAGAGAGGATATTCTACTGCTGTCATTAATACCCGATTTGTCAAACCTCTGGATGATGAAGTAATTGTTCAATTTGGGGGAAAAGTCAAATTGTTGGTCAGCCTGGAAGAGAACACAATTCACGGAGGTTTCGGAAGTGGTGTGCTGGAAACACTGAGTGAAAATGAAATATGTGTGCCGACTTTACAGATAGGAGTACCGGATCGTTTCATTTCACAAGGTTCTCCGGATGAACAGTTGAGTGCAGCCGAATTGAGTCCGGAACAAATTTTTTACCGTATTCTTGAAAGACTTCCGGTTCTTGGTGAGAAAATGAACAAGAACCGAAAAGTCCAGCAAAAGATACTCGCCTTATAAATAATTACATCTTTTATATTGTACTTACCAAAATGTATGGCTCTTGCATTTGGCAGTGCTGAAAGTTTTATCAGGGATTCTTACAACGAATTCCGTGGGGAAATTGCGTCAACCATTTATTGAAGGAAATTTAACATGTCAAACAATTTGCTAAAACAACTGGAAGAAAAAATCAACTCTGCGATTGAAACCATCGAATTGTCACGTATGGAAATTACGGAACTTAAAGAACGAAACGATGAATTGGAAAATCGATACGTAGATTGGGAAGAAAGGCTATCTGCTTTGATTGAAAAGTTCGAGCAGTTGGAAGAAGGGGAAGCAGTTGAAATTGAAGCAGAGGTAGAAGCATCAATTCAGAAAGTCGAGGAGGAAGAAATTGATGATATTGCTGCTGAGGAAGATGAAGTCGAGGAAGAAGAAACCGAAGATGATGATGCTGAAGTAATTGTAGCTGAGGTTGACGAAACTGAAGGGTCCGTTTTTGGAACCAGTGCGGATTCATATACAGAAGCTCCAGGATCTAGTCAACATTACGCATGACGTGGATACTGTGTTTCGGATCCTCCAGTTTTTTCTGCACAGTTTTTAAAGCTCCACATATCATTGCGAAGAAAATGTTAATTCAACTTCTTCGCAAGTTCCTTACCCTGTTTTTTACCAGCTTGTTATACGGAGGACTGATTTCAACTCCTATTCTTCAAGCACGCCCTTCTGTAGGAATCCTTTCTGTAAATGTCCTCTATCCTTCGAGAGGATTAAATTGGCTTGGGTTTTTTCTTCAAGAAGAACTTTCCCTTCAGTTGGAACTCACAGATAGATTTTCAGTCATTTCTGCGGATACGATGCGCCGCTGGAATCAGCGCCTCAGAAACTCCGCCCTGCTCGATTCAAATTATTCTGAATTAAAAAACTCAGAAATATCCCAACTAAAACCGAACCGACTTATCAATTTATCCATACAGAAAGTCCTCAACCAACTTTCCGTTACTTGGAGTGTCACTAGTTTTGGTAAAAATAACTCTCTGCAGAAAATACAAAATATCCATTCGTGGATTACGCCTGACAAACTGATTGCATCTCTCTTAAAGGATCTTAAAGAGAGTGACAAAATATTCAGTAAACTCACACATTTTCCTCTAGGTTATACGTGGGAGGGGATTCAGCGATTTTATCGGTGGAGACTGAAACATTTTCCTGCCGTTAATTCAATAGAATGGGAAGAACATAAAGATGAGTTGGAGACGTTGTTATTGAGTTACCCTTCCTTGGCGGCTTCGATTCAATATTATAAAGCAGTTTTATTCATTATAGAAAGCAGCGTCCTGCGTCCTGCCCATGTTCCTTCTCTGAATTCTGCGGAAACAAATATTTTGGCTGCTATGAAAGAGCATCCGGGGAAAGGAGAACATCACACCTTGCTCTCACTTTTACACTACCTCCGCAGAGAACCCTTGTTTGCCAAACAACAGGCAAACATTGCCAACAAAATAAATCCTGGGAACGGATTGGCATTGATCCTCTATGGTCTTACTATTGGTAAAACCCCTCAGGCAGGAACTTCTTACATTAAAAGAGGACTACGAATGTATCCGTTTGTAGCAGAACCGAGTCCGGACGGCTGGCAGCCATATCACGTTCTTGTCAAGGATTTAGAGCCCTGGCTGATTTCCTCTGCTTCCGAAAAAGCACCGAATTATGAAAAGTTGATGCGTACCGGTAGGGAAGATTACTATGCCCGACGATGGACAGAAGCACGGCAAGCTTTTGAAGACGCCTCCTTACTTGAACCGGATCTTCCGGAAGCTTTTTTATTTCTGGCACAGTTACAATTGGCTCAGCGGGATACGGAAAGCGCACTTTCACTGCTGGCTAAACTCCGAAAGAAATTTCCGAATCATTCTGATATTAATTTATATTTTGGTTATGCTCACGAAAAATTAAAACACTACGTAAAAGCTGAAACTTTGTATCGCGAGGTTCTCCACCTAAAACCGGAACATCATAAAGCACTTTTGAGGCTTGGTGCTGTTCTTATCAAGCTTGGCAAACGAGAAGAAGCACGCAGTTTTTTGGAGAGCCTCACCAAAAAATATCCGATGTACACAGTAGCGTGGTGGAATCTTGGGATAGTTTATTATCAGCTTGGAGAGACTGATTTAGCAGAATCTGCATGGGAAGAATCCCTTAGACTTGAGCCGGAAAACAATCAAGTACGTGTACGACTTGAACAACTTCGTGAAGAATTATTTTGAAGCCCGGAGGCACTATAGAATATTTTTTCAAAATATTCATTTAGGCTTCACTATTGCAACTTTAAAAAAAATAGATGAAAATATTGTTAATATACTGTACTTTAGCTTGAAAATAATATATCGTATAGTGCTTCAGAGGATAAAAGACTTGCTTTACCTTTTATAAGACCTTAGAATCTCACGCGGGACTAGCAAAAAAGTCTCAAAGATCAATCAGTACAGAAGAAGGAATCAAACATGAAAAATATAATAATTTTACTGATATCTATCTTTTTTTCTATCCAGGTTTCAGCTCAAACTCAGGAAGTATTACCGACAGATGAGACTTCCAAGACAAATTTAGCCGGCCAATATATCTACGCCGATTCATACTTTAAGAAATCCAAAACAGGTGTTGTTTTGAAGTATGTACCCCAACTCACAACCATGTTTTACGGATGGCGCTTTGTAGTTTATAATACAGAAAAGTTTTTTATTGGAGGCACCGCATTCACTGGGCAGATGGGTACCCCGGATGACACAGGGACTCTTACTACTGCAGGGTTTGTGGCTGGTTATGATTTTACCATTTTTGACGATATTTATGTTGACTGGGGTATTACTGCCGGTGGAGCCGGAGGTAAACAGAGTGGAACAAAAACTATTTCAGAGGGTGGAGTGATCGTAGAACCCTGGTTCGGTTTCAATTACAAAGTTGGTGAAAAAACGGATTTTAATTGGTCTACATCCCTGTTTATGATGCCAAATAGCAAAAATTTTAACAACGCCCTCTCTTTCAATCTTAGAGTTGATTTCGTCATAGACTAAGCCAACTGCAGAACAATGCTTTTTCAAGCATTGTTGTTGAGAGAATAAATCGGGATTTGCGTATCCAACGCTCCCGTGAGCATTTATTTGCTTTTCCTAAATTCAATAAAATTATTAAGTTAGAGTGGTTTTGGGTTTAATCCCAGCGGTCGGCTTGGCTACGTGAGATCACTTATGCCGACATGGTTGATTCAAAAAAAGTAGCAGTATCCACAAATCCTTCCCCATCCCTAGATTTACTTTCTCTTCCAAAAGTTTGCTGAAGTCATCGGACTGCAATAATCTGCTGTAAAAAGTTGTGAGTTTTTCAGCTTTAAAAAACACATAATTCTGCTAACGTGTCCGTTTAAGATAGTTAAGTGAAATAGCCAATTCATCTCAATGAGAAATATGTTGAAGTTTACGCAAACACCTTTTCCTGTTCAATAATTGTTTTTCAAGTTTAAAACAAGGAGTCAAAATGAAAAATTTCTTAAAGAATCAATATCTTCAGTTACTTAGAAAGCAAGGGATTAAAGCCGGCATTGTACCTGTTAAGAACCCTGAGAATGAAGGGGAGCGGCTTGCTGAGGTAAAACGTCTTGGAATTATGGAACTCGACCTGAGCGGTGAACGTCGCTACAATTCCATGACACAAGTAGCGACCTACCTGACCGGCTGTACCCAGAGTGCTATCAACATCCTGGGATCCAGTGTCCAGCAGTGTAAAGCCAATTTTGGTTTTAACATGTTGGAGAGCACAATGCTAAAGGAAGTGCCGAGGGAAATTTCGGTGTGTCAATTTAGCCTGGATAATCCTGGAAAGCCACTGATAATAGAAAATATTTTAGAAGACGAACGAACTAAAAACATGAAAAACATGCCTTTTGATCTTGGCTTTCGCTTTTATGCCGGTGCGCCGTTGATCAGTTCTCGTGGTTTTTCACTGGGTGTCCTTTGTGTCTTTGATCCAACACCAAAAAACCTTGCTCATCAGCAGGTCGAGGGTCTGCGCCTGCTTTCAGATCAGGTAGTACACATGCTCGAAAATGAATCCATTTCCTTAGGTACAACAGTTCCGGAAGAGGAAACAGAAGAAGAAACCAGTCAATTACAGGGACAATACTACTCGGTGTCCAGTATACTTTTTGCGGATTTTGTCGGTTTTACCAATATGGTAGAAAACTGCGAACCTGGAGAACTTCTGGACACACTTAACACTTTTTTCAGTGGTTTCGATCGGATTATGTCAAAACACAACGTACGTAAGGTCAAAACAGTTGGTGACTGTTATATGTGTGTTGGTGGAATACCCTCACAGCAGGGATCGCACGCACATGAAGTATGTTCCGCGGCAGTGGACATGCTCAAGTTTGTGGAGGGTATAAATATTCAGCATGAGGCTCTGGGAAAGCCCCGATGGGAACTCCGGATCGGTATTCATTCAGGTCCGGTAATCGCGGGAACCGCCGGCAACACATTTGATATTTGGGGGGACGCGGTCAATATTGCCGCAAGGCTTGAGAGCAGTGGCGAAAGTGGAAAAATTCACATCTCAGAAAAAACAATAGATTATCTGGAAGGCGCAGGCAGCTTTACACCAAGAGGTAAAGTGGAGCTTAAAAACAAAGGAACTTGGTCTACATTTTTTCTTGACGAACTAAACTGACAAAAACCTTTTGCGTCCAAGTATTTTTTTCAATCTAACTCAACCAAGGTGGTGTTAGTTCAGGTAATCCTGCTTTTCAATGGCCGAAAACTATAGAAAAATGAGGACAATCCGATTAGCATTTATTTCTTGTAGGAAAGTTGAGACGATTTAGCGTTCCTTTCAAGTTAATTTTAATTGTCTCGCCGCACTGAAATGAGCGCAGTATTGTGGAAAAGTTGCTAATTTCCTTTTTGAATTCAGGAGAAGGAGTGAGCTCGAAATTTAAATCAATTAATGACATTTGCGGGCGTTTCTCATCGAGCTGAATTGTACCTTCAATCGTGCCTTCCAAAGAACCCTTTAATTGAATCTTCTTAATGGTAATTAAGGGTCCGAGTTGCAGGTCAAACAGGACTTCTGAAAAAGTAAGTTCCGGAAATTGCAGATCAAGAAGCGCTGACCCACCAGAAATACGGATTTGTGAGTCATTTAACTTGCCCTGAAGATTACCTTCGGGAAACTGAGCTTTTTGTTTCTGCAGTGCGTTAAAATTTTCAATCTGAGCTGACAACGAAAGACTTCCTGAGACAAAGGCGTACGGAACTGCAGCTATTAGAGGGACTTGTTCAATCTGCACTCCAGCAAGAGAGATATCGAGTATTTTCTGTGACTGCAAGTCAGTGGAAGCCTCGATTGTTCCTCCATGAAGCTGCCCAAGTATTTTTGCTTTTCCGGAAATGAATATCGGGGTAAAAGGCGCCTCTACATTTTCTAGAATGAGCAGTCGTATATCCGGTGTCCTCACCAGCCATTTTGGTGTGCGCAGTGCAATTTCAGGGGTGCTGACTTTTAGCCACCCCAACTCAAAAGCTTCTATTTCAAAGGGAATTCCAGTTTGTGTGCTTAAACGAACCTGAACCGCATTTGCAATTGATTTTCCAGGAAAATTATGTTTAAATCCCCAAAAAGCGAGAACCAAAATCAGCACTAATCCAATTAGAAATAATGCGAAACGTTTTAAGAACCACATCTTTACTCAACCTCCCTGTTGCTTTTGTACCTGAAACGAAGCACGCACCTGTCGATTGCCGGGACTTATACTGATGCTTAAATGAGAAGTACGTAAAACAGGCCGATGATTTTCCAGTTGATACAGCATAGCCAAAAGATGATCCAGTTTAAGTCTGTCTAAACCTACTTTTACACCCTCAGTTCCTTCCTGTACATTTGTCAACACATTGAGTTGTAAATTGTCCTGAATTTCAAGGGAACGAGCAATGTTTTCTACAAAAGAGCTCAAGGCCTGGGGCATGACAGGAGCGGTTGGAGTACGCCGTACTTGTTCCCATTCACTGGAAAGAGAACGTATTTGCTTGATTTGAAGTTCCAGCTTGTTAAGTTGTTGCAGAAGCATTTTTTCCTGACGGTTAAGATGCTGAACACCCCACATTCCTGCCAGGACTAAAACCAGCAGAAACATGAAAACAATCAGAAGTTGTTCCCTCATTGAAAAATTCGACATGGGAAGCGTTTATTTAGGAGGGTAGAAGTCATTCACGTAGGCTAAGAGACACATAGTCCCGCTCAGTTTGTCCTGTATAAATCTGGCGCGGCCGTCCAATTTTTGAAATTCCATTCCGCATTTCCAGCCAATGCGCAATCCAACCAGGCAGACGTCCTATGGAAAAAAGCACTGTAAACATGTCAGTTGGAAAGCCAAGGGCTTTATAGATGATTCCGCTGTAAAAATCCACATTTGGATATAGATTACGTTCAATAAAATATTCATCAGTCAGTGCTGCTTCCTCAAGTTGCTTGGCTATATCCAACAAGGGATCAGGAGTTCCCAGCAAGTCTAAAATTTTATCGCAGTAACCTTTCAGGATTGTTGCTCGAGGGTCAAAATTTTTGTATACACGATGCCCAAAGCCCATCAAACGAAACTCGGAAGTTTTTTCTTTAGCCAGTTTTACAAATTTTTGTACGTCTCCCCCGTCATTATGAATTTGCTGCAGCATTTCCAAAACTGCTTGATTTGCTCCTCCATGCAACGGTCCCCAAAGTGCGGCAATTCCAGTTGAGATTGAAGCAAACAAGTTTGCTTCGCTGCTGCCAACCAACCTGACTGTGGAGGTTGAGCAATTCTGTTCATGATCTGCATGTAAAATGAAAAGTACATTCAGGGCTTTCACGAATTCCGCTGGAACTTCGTAATTCGTGGTAGGAACACCAAACAACATATTCAGAAAGTTTTTAGCATAAGTAAATTCGTTTAACGGATAAACAAAAGGCTGGCCGATATTTTTTTTGTAGGACCAGGCTGCGATGGTGGGTAGTTTTCCCATCAAACGCCAAATCGCCAAATCTACTGCATCACTATCGGTAGCACTGAAATCCGGATAGAATGTTGAAAGTGCACAAACGATGCTTGAAAGAATTGCCATCGGATGAGCGTCCTTGGGAAAGGCCTGATAAATATGCCGAACATCTTCGTGCAGCAGAGTATGCTGTTTAACATTGTATTCAAAGTCATTCAGCTGCTGATTTGTTGGCAATTCGCCGTAAATCAATAAATAACTGACTTCAAGGAAATTTGATTTTTCTGCAAGTTGTTCAATTGGATAACCTCGATAGCGTAAGACACCCTTCTCACCATCCAGGAATGTGATACCACTTTCACAAGATCCAGTATTAACAAAGCCAGGATCAAGAGTAATTGCTTTTGTTTGAGAACGTAATTTACTAATATCAATGCCAATTTCACCTTCGCTTCCCAAAACCAGTGGGAGATCAATAGATTTTTCATTAACTTCAAGTTTTACGGTATCTGACATGGTGTCACCATTTTTATATAAATGTTGTAAGTAGTAGAAACAATTTACTCAACCCAACTGACGACACAGTATCAGATCCTCACGAAAGAGCAAGATATTCAGCCTTAAAAGTTGTGTGTTAAGGAGAGCTTTATGGAATTGATCTGGAGATTGTCCGGATTCACTACTGTTCTATAATGGTGTCTTCCGGACGAGTTGACATGTATTGAGTTTGAATTTTATTCCGCAACCAGGATTTTATTGCATTCCTGGTGCTTGGAATGAGTAGGACAAAACCAGCTGTGTCTGTTAAAAAACCTGGAGTGAGCAACACAAGTCCGGCTACTCCAATTAACAGGGCATCAAGTAGTTCTGCAGATGGCATCCGCCCTTCTCGTAGACTTTCCTGGATACGAAATAAAGTTTGCATACCTTGAATTCGTGCTAAAAATGCCCCCAAAAATCCTGTAAAAATTACCAGTGCAATTGAAGTAAATACGCCAAAAGCAGAACCAATTTGTATCAACAGGTAGATTTCAACAACGGGAATAATGGTAAAGGCGAGAAATAATTTTAATAACATAAGTCACTGACTTGGAAAGTGTGAAGTAAATGCGAAAAAAATCAGGAAGAATCTGAACTAGCCGGCGCTATGCTAAAACTGTAAATTCCTGAAATTGCCTGCCGCCCGCTTGCTTGCCTTCCAATCACCCGCCAGAAAAGCTGATTTTTTTCTTTTGCTCTCATCAGCCCCATAGCCATCCCGGGCAGCTCACCTGCCAAAGGGACCAACTCCTTGTCAGCAATCCAGCGGTTACCTTGCGGCAGGTCAAAATATGATCCGGCGTCTTCAAATTTTTCATCTACACCAACTTGAATTTTGAATTCACTGAAAGCAAGACTGTCCCACTGAAAAAGGAAGAGTCCATTTTCTTCAAACGAAAATTTGTCAGTCGGTAAAAGTAGCTTGATGTCACTGAGTTTGATTACGTTAGATTTTGCAATATTGTTATTTTCCTTCAGTTCCTCGATTTCGTTATCAGGATCTACTATAGCAATAATCTGATATTTTCCCAACAACTGGTCATCCGGAAGGATGTATTCCAAGTCGAAGGTAGTTATTTCTCCCGGCGCCATCACGCTTGTGGTGGGCATGGCAATGACCGACTTACGCATCGGCTGTTTCACATTGAAATATTGAACCTTTGTTGCAATGTCCTTCACAATATCTCCGCCTACATTCATCAAATTCAGGCGTAATCTAAGTTTCTCTCCACGAAGAGCGTGTTTTGGTAGAACCTGTACTGATTCCCAGCGTAAATCCGGCGGATCAAATCTGAGGGGAGAAATGATACGTTTTCCAGAAACTCTCACTCCAGACGCCAATTGAGTTTTCGCGACTTCAACATCCTGCGGAGAAGCGATGAAGAAATATCGTTCATCTCCTGTGGTTGTATTGAGTAATATACGTTTGAAGTGTGCATCCCAAATTCTAACCGATATTTGATAACGTCCGGTATTTTCCATTTTAATCTCATGCAGCACGCGTGCTGTGTCATGAGACTGAATCGAATATACTTTACGGTAACGCTTTTTTTCCAACTCCTGACCGTCTACTTTAATCTTGATTTCAACGCCTACTTGTTTCGGAAGTGTACCCTGATTAACGATTGCAGTTTGAATTAATTGAATTTCTCCATGTTTTGGACAGTCAGGATTGCTCATAGATTTGAGAATCGAGTCCGGAGAATCAATGGTCATGTCCGGACCATCCGGCAGGGGGCACGTTTTAGAGAGCACAATCGCAATGATCTTTAGTTCAGGCGATTTGTTTGCCGCTAACAAGGTTGGTAATAACAGAACAATTATTCCGGAGAAAATTATATTCAGCAGTAAAATCCGGAACATTTTATATGAGGGTAATGTGGGTTGAAATTTTTGCTGTTTGCCAAGGGGCTTAAAAAAGCTGTTGAAACATAAAAAAATACTTTAATACAGAATCACTGAATCATGCACAATTCATACACTTGAATTTCTACGTCGGTTCGAAAATAATTCCCAGCTTTAATGATACACGATTCCGGGAAAATATTTTAAGCCTATTATGCAAAATTTTTTGAGAAAAAAACTGTACATTAAAAAATCAGCTTGCTTTGAGCAGAGCTTGTTCTTCATTTTCGTTACTGCCTTGCAATTGAAACCAGTTATTACTGTGTTGTTCAAAATCATCATGAGCAGTGCAGTGAATTGCACCAAGCTGATCAACTTGTACAATCGTGAGAAGATGCAAACGTACCATTTCCAGAATTGACATGAAAGTCACAATAAACCAAATAAGAGGTTTGTCTCTCTCAAACAGTTCTTCAAAAAGGCAGTGCTGCTGTTTACCGAAACGTTCAATCAGTTCCTCAATGCGATCTTCAATTCGTACATTTTCCGTTTCAATTATTAATCTGGAAATTTTAGGAAGCCTTTTCATTACGCGTTCAAATGCTTCCATCAGCGCGGAAACTGAGATGTCCTCATATTCCGGATCAGCCTCTTCACTGTCAGAAACCAACTCGACATTTTCCGGACGTTGAAAAACATCACGTCCCAAAATATCGAGTGAACTGAGTTCAAATGCCGCGTCCTTGTAATGCTGATATTCCAGTAAACGACGCCGCAGAATCTCTTCCGGATCTTCCTCTTCAAATTCTTCAATATCAACCGGAGATTTAGGGAGCAGACTACGGGACTTGATTAAAATCAACATGGCGGCAATTTCCAAAAACTCTCCTGCCAAATCGAGATTGATCGATTGTAATTTGTCAAGATATTCCAAATACGATGCAGTTAATTCTGAAAGCCGTACCTCTGTAATCGATACTTCTTTTTTCCGAATGAGATGCAGCAACAGATCAAGCGGCCCCTCAAACAAAGGGATTTTGATTTCCAGAGGATTCTCCGGATTCGGAAAAATTGTGGAGAGTTCCACGTTGATTTGTTGATCTTCCATAATTTCCATGCTCATCCATGAGTGGAGGTAAGGGGGTTTTTATTCCGTAATCCTTGCTTATTATTCAGAAAGTTCGGGCATACCCATATCTTCCAGCACTTGATTGGATACCTTGTTAAGTTCTTTTGCTTTTTTGAATCGGGAACTGGCACGTTGATTAACTCTTTCCAAATCTGCTTTCGTACGAATTATGGTTGGACGAATAAATATTAGCAGGTTAATTTTCTCAAATTGATCCAATTTGCTGCGAAACAACCAGCCAATCAAAGGTAGATCACCAAACCCTGGAATTTTATCCTGATTACGTGCAATTTTTTCTTTGATTAAACCGCCCAGAACAATTATCTCACCGTCTTCAGCAATCACGGATGTTTTAATAGTACGCTTAAAAATCGTAATTGCTTCTGCTCCAGGATTTACCACATCACTGGACTCCTGGGCAATATCCAGTCGAATACTATTTTCTCCACTGATTTGCGGTTTAATTTCAAGTTTGATACCAACTTCCTTGAATTGGTATTCTTTTGTGGTAATGTTACTGGCGCTAGTGACAGTTTTCGGTGAAACAGGTACTACGGAAACAACGTTGATATTAGGTACTTCACCCTCCTGGGGATTGTTGATAATCATCAACTGCGGATTTGCGAGGACATTAACATCATTGTTATTTTGCACTGCTTTGACAAATGCACCGAAGCTGAAAAATTCTTTTCCACCAAGACTGATTGTGTTGCCGTTCAAGACTCCAATTGTCGAAGTGTCGGCAGCAATTGCCGCAGTTCCTCCTGATGTCGCGTCTCCAGTGAAAGCTCCTCCACCGGGGAATCCTCCTGTAATTATTCGACCACGGTTTGTTGCACCTGCGGCTTTCCAGTTTATGCCTAAATCTAAACTTTTTGAAAGCGAAACCTCCATGATAAGTGCCTCAACATAGACCTGCATTCTTGGCACATCAAGCTCAACTATAATCTGATCCAGAGTTTTGAAGGCGTCCACCGGAGCAAAAATCAAGAGAGAATTAGTCGCCTCATCAGCACTGATTGAAATATCAGACTTTGTTCCTGAACCAGCTGTTTTGGACAGGGCACTAGCTTCGAGTTGTGGTTTATCATCTTTCCGGGCAACTTCGGTAATTCTTCCAGTAACTTCTTTAAGTAAAACAGCAATGTCTTTTGCAACGGCGTGCTGGAGATGATAAAGTTTAAAATTACTTTTTACTTTTCCACTGTCCTGGAAGACATCCAACTGTTTAACCAAAGATAATATACGTTCGATCTCAAGTCGTCCTGCAATAATGATCAACGAATTCAAACGTTCTTCTTCAATGATTTTAACCGGACTGGCTTTTGCGGTATTACCCTCACCTTTTCCTGCAACAACTCTGTCTACAAATATTTTTGTCAAAAGATTCGCCATTCTCTTGGCAGAAGTGTTTTTAAGTGGAATCAACTTGAGTTGTGTTTCACCGGAAGTTCCTTGTTCTGAGTCAAGTTTTGCGATCAACTGAAGTACTTTATCTGTAGCTAAACGATCGGCAATAATAATCAAGGCATTCAGTCTAGGTTCTGCTATTATTTTAACCGGACTGCCTGCCGCGGTTTCACCTTCACCTTTTCCTGCAACTACCTTATCTGCGAATATTTTAGAGAGTAATGGAGCCAAAGTTGTGGCTGAAGCATATTGCAACTGCTTCAACATTATTTGACGGTTACCTCGAGGAATATCAAGTTGATCAACCAAGTCGATAATTTGCTGAGTAGTTACTGGATTTGCAATAATAATAAGGGCATTAAAAGGAGTAAAAGGGACGATTTTGATTGATGCTGTTTTAGGAAAAACAGTTGTAATAAGTGGTACCAACTTTGCCGCAGCTGAATATTTTAGTTCATGAATAGTTGTTTTTGCACCTTCAACCGGAACATCAACTTTTTCAATTAATTCAATTATTTCATCTGTGGTTTCTCTATTTGCGACGATAAAAAGCGAATTTAAGCGTGCCTCAATCAAGAGTTTGAATTTTGTCGGTTTGCCGTTGCGTACTAGATTTGAAAACAATTCAGAAACGGTTTTGTGAATTTCAGTAACATCGTTGTGTATTATTTGCTGCAAAGTAACAATTTGCTCTACTGCTTCTGGAGCGGACGTGTCGAGCATATCGATGAGTTCCACTATACGGCTCACGTTTGATTCAACATCGATTACGATCAACATATTCATCGGCTCGTAAACGAGCAGCGCTCCTGTCTTGGAAAAGATTGGCTGCAATGTTGATTGAATCCCTTTGAGGTCTGCATGTAGAATCGGAATCAGGCGCATGACATAGTTCCCACCTTTTGCGCTTACCTTCTGGCCGTCCTTTGAAATAGGTAAGCGCGAGAAACGAGCGTCTGCAGCAGGAAGTATTTCTACAACTTTGCTTCCTTTTTTACGCACCATGGCCAGCCCCTGACTAGCAAGTATTTTTTCGAAAAAGAAAAAGGCGTCCTCTACAGTTACTTTGAAATTACGCGGAGCAGTAATTGACATTTGTCCGCGCATATTCTTTTCTTCATATACAAAAACGGTTCCGGTTTTTTCCGAAATTATCTTGATGAATTCTTTGAGAATTATTGTTTGTGGCAGGTTGATGCTGACTTTTGTGCGGGAGTTCTCCTTAGCTGCTTCCAGTTCCAAAGGCCGAGAGATAAGAATCAGTAAAAGACACAGAAACATAATTCCGGACAGCAGCTGGAGTTTCCGGAGCAAAAGGGAGCTGAAGTTGAAAAATAAAATCATGTATTAGTAGTGATAAAATAACTTAGAATTTCATGATAGATTTGTTGATTTTAATATCCAATCTGCACGTTCCAAATCAGCGGGAGTTGTGATTTTTAGATTTAGCGGATCACCTTCAACTGTTGTAATTCTACCGCCAGCGTTTTCAATCATTGATGCGTCATCTGTAACAGTCCATTTGTTTGCAGTTATCTGCATCGAAGCATATAGTAGTTGTTCCAAGAGAAATCCTTGTGGTGTCTGAACGGCAAATAACTCATCCCGCTCTACAACTTCAGTTTTTTCCTCAGTAACTCGTCGAATCGTGTCCATAAGTGGTAAAACCGGTATCGCGGCACCATGTTCATACGCCGCGTCCAAAATGCGATCTATCAATTTTGCACTGCAAAACGGCCTTGCTCCATCATGCACCAAAACAAGTTCCGGAAACTGTTGTTCTTGTATGATCTTAAGCAAAGCATTATGCACAGAGTCTTGACGTCGCTTCCCGCCTTTAACAAGGACAACTTCTTGTGGGACTATCTTTTCAAAAATATGACGATCCTGGGAAGAAACTGTCAAAAAAATCTTCCGAATTCCAGGGTGTTTTAAAAACGTTTCAATGCTAAATTCAAGTATTGTACGTGTTCCCAGTGGAAGAAGCAATTTATTGTGTTCTCCCCCCATGCGAGTTCCCTGTCCTGCGGCAACAATCACTGCAACTGCATCTTTGTTAGTCATTCTGGGTAAAATTAATTGAAGTTAAAAAATATCATGACCCTTACCTCAATAATACAAAATATCTTAACCGCTAAGGCTAAGAAATTTAGCTGATAAAAGTCCAGATAAAAGGAGTATTTTATTTTATTAAACAAATTTAGTAACATATCTGACTTGTAAAAAAGATCATACAAATTAAACTAACTGGGGGCAAATGTGTGAAGAGTTTTAATAGTGAAGATTAACCGAAAATAAAGAGAGAACGAAATATGTCAGAAAAAACAGCATTCATTGGACTCGGCGTAATGGGTTATCCAATGGCAGGATTCTTAGCCAGGGCCGGACACGAAGTAACAGTTTATAACCGCACCACCGTAAATGCGGAAAGATGGGTTAAAGAATATGGAGGAAAATTGGCTTTAACGCCTGGAGAAGCGTCAAAGGATGCAGCTTTCGTTTTTGCCTGTGTGGGTAACGATGATGATTTGCGTTCTGTTACAATTGGTGACGGGGGCGCCTTTTCCGGAATGAGTTCTGGAGCCGTTTTTGTTGATCATACAACAGCATCCGCAAAAATCGCTCGTGAATTGGCTGATGCAGCCAATCAGCAGGATTGTGCATTTCTTGATGCCCCTGTTTCCGGAGGACAGGCCGGTGCGGAAAATGGTGTCTTAACCGTCATGGTTGGTGGTGACGCGGAAAGCTTTACAAAAGCAGAACCGCTCATTCAAAATTATGCGAAAATGACTAAGCTTCTTGGACCGGTAGGTTATGGACAATTAACCAAAATGGTGAATCAAATTTGCATCGCTGGACTTGTACAAGGCTTGGCCGAGGGTATTCATTTCGCCAAAGCAGTCGGTCTGGATGTTGAGGCGGTGATTGAAACCATCTCCAAAGGAGCAGCACAGTCATGGCAAATGGAAAATCGCTACAAAACCATGAATGAAGGAAAATTCGATTACGGCTTTGCCGTGGATTGGATGCGTAAAGATTTGGGAATTGCTTTGGAGGAAGCCCGTGCCAACAAAGCTCATTTACCGGTGGCAGCTTTGGTTGACCAATTTTATTCCGAAGTGCAGGCTTTAGGCGGAAACCGCTGGGACACTTCCAGTTTGATTGCCCGATTGGAGGCTATGCGTAAGATAAAAGATAAATAAATACAGGAGAATAAATTGAAAATAATTGAAGGGAAAGTACTTATAGACGGTACTTGGCAAGAACCTGAATCCGGAGAAACCCTGCCGGTATTTGATCCCAGTGACGGATGCGAGTTCGGACGTATTGCCAGTGGTTCAGCTGCAGATATTGACCTTGCAGTTAAGGCTGCTCAAAATGCGATGGACGGTGAATGGGGCAAAACAATTCCATTGGAGCGAGGTCGGTTGCTGCAAAAGTTAAGTGTGCTGATTTTGGAGCATGAAGACGAGCTGACAGAAATGGAAACGCGTGATGTGGGAAAACCGTTGAGTCAAGCCCGTGTAGATGTCAGAGCCTGTGCACGATATTTTGAATTTTACGGCGGAGCTGCGGACAAAGTACACGGTGAAACAATTCCGTATCTGGAAGGCTACACCGTGTTTACTCTCCGGGAACCACACGGTGTGACCGGACACATTATTCCCTGGAATTATCCGCTTCAAATTATTGGTCGCACAATCGGAGGAGCTTTGACAATGGGAAATGCCTGTGTACTCAAACCTGGCGAAGAAGCTTCTCAAACGGCGCTGATGATTGGTGAATTGTCCAGGCAAGCCGGATTTCCTCCGGGTGTTTTCAACATTGTTCCCGGACTTGGGGAAGAAGCCGGAAATGCTCTCATACATCATTCCGGAGTTAATCATCTTTCTTTCACGGGCTCCACTGAAGTTGGAGCTTTGGTACAGCAGGCAGCGGCAAAAAACGCGGTTCCGGCAACTTTGGAACTTGGCGGAAAATCTCCGCAAGTTGTTTTTGCCGATGCGGATTTGGAAAAGGCTTTACCTTTTCTAGTCAACGCCAGCATTCAGAATTGCGGACAAACTTGTTCAGCCGCAAGCAGAGTTTTGGTGGAAAGTTCGATTTACGAAAAATTAACTGCTAGGCTGGCAGAAAAATTCAAAGAGCTTCGGGTCGGTCCGGCATTCCGGGATTTAAATTGTGGTCCGTTGATCAGTCCGGAACAAAAACAACGTTTGGAACAGTACTTAGATCAAGCACGGGCAGACGGTTTGAATTTTTCCGCAGAAGGAAAAATTATTGAAAATGCTCCTGCCGGAGGAAATTATGTAAAACCGATGTTGATCCGTGATGTTCCTCCGGATCATGCTGTGGCGCAGGAAGAATTGTTTGGCCCGGTGCTGGCGGTGATGCCGTTTGAAGATGAAGCTGAAGCTGTCATCCTGGCAAATGGAACCCCCTTTGGTTTGGTTTCCGGGATTTGGACTAAAGACGGAGCACGACAATTCCGGATGGCAAAAAAAATCAAATCCGGACAAGTTTTCATCAACAACTACGGTGCGGGCGGAGGCGTCGAATTGCCTTTCGGTGGAGTGAAACTCAGCGGTCACGGACGTGAGAAAGGGTTTGAAGCTTTATACGGTTTTTCTGTTACCAAAACAATTGCTATTCAACATGGAGAATAAAGATGCGCTTAAAAAACAAAATTGCAATCATCACCGGTGCAGGTTCGGGATTCGGTAAAGGCATAGCCTGTCGTTTTTCGGATGAAGGCGCAAAGGTTGTCATTGCGGATATTAACCGGGAGGCAGCGGAAATAGTTGCTGCAGAAATCGGTGAAAATGCTTTGGCAGTTACATGTGACGTCAGTCAGAATGGAGACGTTTCCGCCATGTTTGAGCGTACGCTAAAGCATTGGGGCCGGTTGGATATTCTGGTTAATAATGCGGGAACCACTCACCGTAATAAACCTATGACAGAAGTATCGGAGGAGGAGTTCGACCAGATTTTTGCTGTCAATGTTAAATCGGTTTTTCTGACGGCAAAACACGGGATTCCGCTGATGAAAAAACAGGGACATGGTGTAATCCTGAATGTCGCATCTACTGCTGGTTTGCGTCCACGTCCGGGACTGGCCTGGTACAATACCTCCAAAGGTGCTATGATTACTGCCACCAAAGCCATGGCGATTGAGTTGGCAACAGACAAAATTCGCGTCAATGCTATTAATCCGGTAGCTGGAGAAACGGGAATGCTGCATCTTTTTATGGGAGAAGACACTCCTGAAAAAAGGGCTCAATTCGTTTCCAGTATTCCGTGGGGGCGTTTGAGCCAACCGGAAGATATGGCAAATGCCGCTCTCTTTTTATGTTCCGATGAAGCCGACATGGTAACAGGAACTTGTATGGAAGTGGATGGCGGACGCTGTATTTGAACTTCTTATGCCTAAAAAATTCATTTTTTTGCAGTCACGTCCCTGACAATTTCATTAATATTTTAGCTAAGCTTGAAAATTCTGGATGTTCAACACCAATAAAATGACTGTCACCTGTCTTGATCTTGAAGGTGTTTTGATTCCGGAAATATGGGAAGGTTTGGCTCGGCTCAGCAAGATTGATGACTTAAAACTTACGACTCGTGATATTGCAGATTATGATGAATTGATGCGCCTCCGTTTGAAAATTTGTGATCAGCACAAGCTGACACTGAGGGAAATTCATCAAGTTGTGGAACAAATGGAACCTTTGGATGGTGCGTTTGAATTTTTATCTTGGTTGAGGAAACGAAATGAAGTGATAATCCTTTCGGATACTTTTAGAGAATTTGTTGAGCCTTTGTTGCACAAACTGCAGTACCCGACGGTTTTTTGTCACTCTTTAAAATTGGATGATAATTTACGAATTGTTGATTATTGTCTGCGTCAAAAAGACCAAAAAAGACATGCCGTAAAAGCATTAAAAGGCCTGAATTATCATACCGTTGCAGTTGGTGATTCATACAACGATATCAGTATGCTAAACGAAGCAGATCATGGGGTTTTCTTTCGGCCAACAAAAAAAATCATAGTAGAATATCCACATTTCCCTGTAACCCATGAATTTGAAGAGCTTAAAACCGCACTGGAAGAGATCAACAATTAATGTGCAAATAAAATATTCAGTGTTAAAAAGGGATAAGTGAGAAGGCAAAAGTCCACAGTAGAACGGAAATTCCAGACAGCCGAAAAGGAAGGAAACGGACAAAAATCTGGTGGTTCAGCAGTTGATTTGCTTTATGGAATTCTTCCGGTGCTGGGTGCTTTGCAACATCGTAGGAGACGACTGGATCGCCTCTATTTGAAAAAGGATGCGGATTCTTCTGAGCGTTTGAGAGATATTCGGTATATTGCAGAAAAAATAAAGCTTCCACTTAGCGAAGTTCCGGTTACTAAACTGACCAAAATGTGTCCAAATGCAGTTCATCAGGGGGTGATACTGCGTTGTGGTTTCTTGCCCTTTTCATCATGGAATGATCTTCCGCAAAGTGAGGAAGGCCCGTATCCCCTGATAGTCGCCCTCGATCAAATTGAGGACCCCCATAATCTGGGTGCGATTTTGCGAACATGTGGATTTTTTGATGTGAGCGCAGTGGTCGTACCGCAGGATCATACTTCGGAACTCACTCCTACAGTCTCAAAATCATCGGCAGGAGTTTTAGAATGGTTCACTGTTATTTCGGTTACTAACCTTGCCAGATTTCTTCAAGAACAAAAATCGAAAGGTCTCTGGGTAGTTGGACTTGATGGCGATGCTGCTGAAAATGTAGGAAATCTCAAACGTGACAGGCCACTGATTTTAGTTTTGGGCAACGAAGGTCGTGGAATTCGTCAACTTATCCGGAAACGTTGTGACTGGCTCGTAAGCATTCCGGGAAATCCGAAAGTATCTTCATTAAATGTGAGCAATGCCACTGCAGTTGTGCTATCTCATTTACATAACCTGCCCTAAATCCCATAACTAATATTCCTGTTATATCTCTCTTGCAGACTATTTTGCAGGGATATTGCACTACAAAAAAACTCATTTGTCAGTAGTGCGTTACTGATAGTTTTCCTTCTTACTTCAATTTTACAAAGAGTCTTGATTCAGTTGTGCTTTGACTGATTGAATCGCAGAAAACTTGTAACAAAAACCAAGATCAATATATGCCTCGTTTTAGTTTGGAAACTGCCTTAAAAGTACGGGAGCGTCTTGAAAAGCTTTACCAGAAAGCACTTGCCGAACAAGTGCAACTGGAAATTCAGCATCGTGATAGAAAAAAACTAATGCAGGATGCTTTAGAGATTTATAACAATGATTTAGACAAAGCAAAAGCAGAAGGTGTGACTTTAAATCAGCTCTTATTGGGTGGACTTTTTCAGCAGCGAGTTGAACAGCATTTGGAGCACACACAAGACCTGCTGAATGAACAGCTGGAAGTTGTGGAATTGAAACGACACGAATTAACCCAAGCTACTCAGAAGAAACGTGTGCTGGAAATTTTAAAGGGAAAAGAAATCCAAAAATATAAAGCAGAAATGGAACGTTTAGAGCGTTTGGAAGCGGATGAAATTGCCCAGAATTATCGTCGATATACTCAAAATTAAAAAAAATTGCCCTATTTCAATAAATTATCGTACATATCAATATTGTTAAACAACAGGAATGTCATGAATAAAATATTAAATATTGTTAATGATTTCAAATTTTTATATTTATTTATTGGAATTGTCATGCTGGCAAGGCCCGCTTATAGCATACCAACAAGCATCGACGAATTGAAAAAATCCTTCGGTGCTCTTTGTGCAGATTACGGACTTGATTTTTGTGCAGTTGAATCAGATGTCAAAAAGAAAGCCAAGAAACCTCGGAAGTTTACAGAGACCGAGAAAAAAATTCTGACCAGGCTTGCTGAGCAACAAGATCGTTTACGGTTAAGAAGTTTGGAATTGGACCGGAGAGAAGATCAGCTCAAAACACTGCAGGAAGATATTCAACTTCAAGTTACTCAGTTGGAAAAGCTCCAGCGGGAGATTGAAAAGGATATTAATAATAAGAAAACTCAAGATAGTGCACAGCTTTTAAAAGCAGTTGCCTTGTACTCAAAAATGGATGCAGCAATTGCTGCACAATCATTGGCAAAAATTGATCGAAAAATTGCTGTGAAAATTCTGAAACAGATGAAAGAAAAACAGGCGTCGTTAGTACTTTCCAGTATGGGAGTGGATGTATCTGCAAGCATAATTGAAGAAATAACAAGAAAAAAATGAGAATGAGATGATGGAAGCAATTGGACAAAAAGCTGTTATACCGGTGTCTGACGAGGCAATAGTTTCAAGTGAGCTTGGCACTGTTTCCGGAGAAGGTGGTGAAGAAAAAATTTTTGATGCTACTCTGGAAAATATGCTGGTAGAACTTCCTTTAGAGGAAAACATGCTTGATGAGCTGCTTGAAGAAGATGGTTTGTCCGCGTCACTCAGCTCAACTCTTTTGTCTCAAAATGAACTGGATCTTGAAATTGTCGATGCAAATTTTGGTTTTGCAAACAATTCAACAATGCCATTGGAAATGCTGGAAGACAATCTTTGGAGTGAGGATTTATCTTCGTTGCAGACTCAGGTGCTGCAAAAAACAACTCCGATTTCTTCAGAAATGATTGAGGTACTTGATCCGAGGTTTGCCATCAACACAAGTGATTTTGACATTCTTCCAGACAAGGGCATCGCCGAAACAGGGCTGCAATCTTTATTAAATACCACTGATTCTGAATTCTCTGGGCCCTTGTTGCAAACAGTTTTTCATCAGGTAAATTCCCTGCAGGATGGCGTTGAATTATTGTTAGATGAGCAGCAGGCGATTTTGCAAAAGAACGTTAGTCAGTCAATTCATTTGGGACCTGCTAATTTGGAAGCAGATGCTGAGTTTTCA
>JYMV01039268.1_pt1 | contig 27042 bp, 30 predicted proteins | sample 338911 | NCBI WGS metagenome assembly JYMV01 (sample SAMN03354496, study PRJNA234377) | hydrothermal vent metagenome | biome: Deep sea; feature: Hydrothermal plumes at the Eastern Lau Spreading Center, Western Pacific Ocean; material: Seawater | place: Tonga | collected 2009 | depth 2000 m m
TACAAAAGTAATTTATTAATTGCCATATAATTATTAATTACCAACGGAAATTTAAGGTTAGCAATATAGTCAGTTTTATTAATTATTAAAAAAATGATATAAATAATTTTTCCAAAAAAGTTAAAATGAACAAAAAAATAGAAAATATCAGTTATCAGGCAGACTCCATAAAAGTTTTGAAAGGTCTTGAAGCAGTTAAAAAAAGACCCGGAATGTATATTGGAGATACTAATGATGGAACTGGCCTACATCACATGGTCTATGAAGTGGTAGATAATTCTATTGATGAAGCTTTAGCAGGATTTTGTAATAATATTGAAATTGATATTAACCAAGATGGAACAATTATTGTTAAAGATGATGGCAGAGGGATACCAGTAGATATTCACAAAGGGGAAAAAAAGTCTGCAGCCGAAGTGATCATGACTCAATTACATTCTGGTGGTAAGTTTGATCACGATTCGTACAAAATTTCTGGAGGATTACACGGAGTTGGAGTTTCTGTTGTAAATGCGCTTTCTGAAAAATTAGAATTAATAATAGATAGAGATGGAAAAAAATATTTTATTGAATTTAAAAATGGTAATGCAGTAAAGCCCTTAATGGTAATTGGAAAATCAAAAAAAACAGGAACTCTAATAAAGTTTTTACCATCAAAAGAAATATTTTCCTCTGTAAAATTTAGCCTTACAACAATTCAAAAAAAGATGAGAGAATTAGCTTTTTTAAACAAAGGAACAAAAATTGTTATCAATGATTTAACTCAAAAAAAATCAAAAAGTATAGAATTTAAATTTGATGGCGGAATATTGCAATTTGTAGATTTTTTAGATGAGAAAAGAGAAAAATTAAAAAATAAAAATAATAATGATTTATTTAAAAAACCAATATTTATAGAGGGAAAAAAACAAAATTTAGAAATTGAATGCTCTTTAAAGTGGAATGCTGGTTACGCAGAAGATGTTTATGCCTACACAAATAATATATTTCAAAAAGATGGTGGAACTCATCTTTTAGGTTTTAGAAGTGCATTAACTAGAGTAGTAAATAAATATGCATATGAACAAAATTTATTAAAGAAAAACAAATTATCAATTTCTGGAGATGATATAAAGGAAGGTTTAACTTGTGTATTATCTATCAAAATTCCGGATCCAAAATTTTCTTCACAAACAAAAGATAAACTGGTTTCGTCAGAGGTAAGAAATATTGTTGAGACAATTTTAAATGAAAGATTATCTGTATGGTTTGATCAAAATCCATCTATAGCAAAAATTGTTCTAGCAAAAATTGTTCATGCAGCTCTTGCTAGAGATGTAGCAAGAAAAGCACGAGAAAACGTTAGAAGAAAAGTTGCATGGGAATTAATTGGTTTACCTGGCAAGCTGGCTGATTGTCAAATATCTAAACAAGAAGGTACCGAATTATTTATTGTTGAAGGAGATTCTGCGGGAGGCTCAGCAAAACAAGGTAGAAACAGAAAAAATCAGGCCGTGTTACCATTAAGAGGCAAAATTTTGAATACATATACTGATATTAATGGATTCAAAAAGAATATTAATGGAAATGGAAGTGAACTAAGAACTAAAACACTTTCTAAATTAATTTCATCTAACGAAATTGTAACCTTAATTAATGCATTGGGCTTGGATCCAAAAAATGAAGAAATTGATCTAAAAGACTTGAGGTATGAAAAAATTATAATTATGACTGATGCTGATGTTGATGGTTCTCATATTAGAGCTTTGTTATTAACATTCTTTAACAATAAACCTTTCAATAAATTAATAGTAAATGGCCATATATACCTTGCTCAACCACCTTTGTTTAAAATAAATAAAGGTTCAAAGGGAATTTATATTAAAGATGAAAAAGAATTGGAAAATTATATTATTGGTAACTCAAAAGAATTTAAAAAATTAAAAAAAAATTCAAAAGAATTTGAAAAAAAATATCAAGAAGAAAAATCAAGGCTCAGTATTCAAAGATTTAAAGGATTAGGTGAAATGAATCCTGAAGAATTATGGAACACAACACTAAATCCTGAGACAAGAAATTTACTAAGAGTTCAATATTCTAAGGATTTAAAAAAAGATCATGATTTGATACATACTTTAATGGGTAATGATGTTGCTTCAAGAAAAGATTTTATTGTAGAAAATGCAATTAATGTTTCAAATCTTGATATTTAATAATGAAGTTTTTTAAAACTTCAAAAGCTTACTATTTAAATAAATCTACTTATATAAATTTACGTTGGATCGCAATTATCGGTCAATTCATAACAATAAATTCTGTTAAGTTTATTTTTAATTTTGAATTTAACTATCTTTTAGCAAATTTTGTAATTTTTTTAGGAGCTTTAAGTAATTTATATTTAATATATTTTTACAATAAAAATCAAATATCAAATAAATCATCTTTTAACTTTCTTAGCATAGATATAATTCAATTAAGTTATCTTCTTTATCTATCAGGTGGAGTTTTAAATCCATTTTCAATTTTTTTATTAATACCAAGCGTTTTTTCTTCTTCTAATTTGGACATTAGAACAAATTTAACTCTAATATTTATAACTATATTATCTATAATTTTCTTAACTTTTATTTATGAAGATTTACCACATCCTATTAATGAAATTATTATAGTTGTAGAAGACTATTATTATTATGCTATTCCTTTAGCATTGATTATTGCATTGGTTTTTCTAAATTATTTCGCAATAACTCTTGGTAGAGAATCGCGTTTAAGAAAAGAAGCTTTAGATAAAATTGGAGAAGTTATAGCAAAAGAACATGAGCTAGTATCTCTTGGAAGCCAAGCAGCAGCAGCGGCTCATTCATTAGGAACTCCTTTATCAACAATTAAGATTATTTCCCAAGAATTATTTGATCAATTTAAAGAAAATAGAGACATAAATAAAGATCTTGAATTATTAATTAGTCAAGTTGATAGATGTAATGAAATCTTAAACAAACTTACTTTAAATCCAACTATTAAAGATGATTTTATAGATAAAGATTTATCTTTAGCGGAGTATGTTGATGAAATTATAAAATCTTATGAGAAAATTTCTAATAAAAAGTTTATTATTAATTTTGAACAAAATTCAAATTCATTTCAAATAAGAAAATCAATAGAAATTGTTTATGGAATTAGAAATTTTGTTGGAAATGCAAATAAATTTGCAAAGAAAAGAATCTACATTAGTTTAAAAAGTGACAGCGAAAACTCTGAAATTACTATTGAAGATGATGGTGAAGGCTATCCAAAAGATATTCTAAATAAAATTGGAGAACCTTATATAAAGTCACTTAGGACCAATGATAATTCAAAATCTGGTTTAGGACTTGGTATATTTATTGGAAAAACCCTATTAGAAAAAAACCGAGCTAAACTATTATGTAGAAATTCAAAAACAAGGGGTGGAGCAGAAGTAAATATTAGATGGAATAATAAGGATTTAATTCAGATTTAATGAAGTTTTTTTTTGTTATCAAACAAACCACTTAGTTGACCGATCATAACATCTCCCAATTCTTGAACATCTGTAATTTTTATCGCTTTATTATAATACCTAGAAACATCATGACCAATTCCTATAGCCAAAATTTCGATTTCGCTTTTACTTTCTATAAATTTAACAACTTTTTTTAAATGTTTTTCTAAAAAGTCACCAGAATTTACTGACAATGTTGAGTCATCCACCGGTGCACCATCCGAAATTACCATCAATATTTTTCTTTCTTCTTTTCTTTTTTTTAATCTATTGAATGCCCATGAAATCGCTTCACCATCAATATTTTCTTTGAGTAAACCCTCTTTGAGCATTAAACCCAAATTTCTTTTAGATTGTCTCCAGTGAATATCGGCACTTTTGTAAATAATATGTCTTAAATCGTTAAGTCTACCTGGATTTTTTGGTTTGTTATTTTTATTCCACTCTTCTCTACTTTTACCACCTTTCCAATTTTTTGTTGTAAACCCAAGTATCTCTACTTTTACCGAACATCTTTCCAAAGTTCTTGATAAAATATCTGCACAAATAGCAGCAATAGTAATTGGCCTTCCTCTCATAGATCCAGAATTATCTATCAAAAGTGTGACAACTGTATCTTTAAAATCTAAATCTTTTTCTTTTTTGAAAGATAAAGAATTATAAGGATCCATTATAATTCTAGTTAATTTTGAACTATCAAGCAATCCTTCTTCAAGATTAAACTCCCAAGCTCTATTCTGTTTTGCCAATAGTTGTCTTTGGAGTTTATTAGCAAGTTTTGTAATCAAGTCCTGAAAACTGACTAATTGTTGATCTAAACTTTTTCTTAACTTAATTATTTCTTCTTTACTCTCTAAATTTTCAGCCATAGTTATTTCGTCAAATTGGCTTGTAAAAATTTTATATTCTTTATCCTCAATACCCGCATTCATCTTTTGAAACACTGTTTCAGAGCTTTGTTTGTCTAAGTCTGTATCTACAAGTTGTTCATCCATTCTGTATTCATCTAAGTCATAATCTGCATCAATTCCATTTTGATCTTGCTCTTGTTGGCCTTTTTTTTGATCATCTTGATTTTCATTTTCGGAATCTCTATTTAGATTATTATCCTGTTCATCCTCATTTTTTTGATTTTCTTCTTCATCATAATTTTCAGATTTAAAAATCTCCATTTCTTGTAATAATTGAGAGAATTTTGAATTATAGATCTCTTGATTTTCAAGATTTTTATTTAAATAGTTTAAGTGTTTGTCTAAGGACGTTTTAAAATCATTTTCCCAAAAGCTTAAAATTTTTTCTGATAATGGAATTAACTTTATATCGAAAAAATTCTTTAGCATATAAAGTTCAAAAGCTTCAGAAATACTAACATCTTCCCTAGTTTTAAGTTGATCTTTTCGTTTTATAACTATTTTATGATTATAATTTTCTTTCAAATTTTTAGATATTCCCTTAAGCATTTTTGTGCCCAACAACTCGTACCTAATTTTTTCTGAAATATCATAGAGCGATCTACATGAAGAATTTTTTGGTAAATTTTTTTTGTAAATTTCTTTATTTGAAAATTTTCTTTTTAAAGCTTCAGAATCTGTTTCTGCTCTTAACTTAATATAATCCTGTTTACTACTCAGATTGTCTAATTCAAAAAAATTATAATTTTTAGAACTTAAATTTTTTTTTAATTCAGTTTCAACTCTATACTCATCCGAAATTACTTTTATTGTTGAAATGAGTGCTTGTTTAAATTTTTCTTTGAAATTGTCTTCTTTATTCATTTAAATCTGAGTATTTATCAATGACTCTGGCAAATCCTCACCAAAACATCTTTGATAATATTCAGCAATTATATTTTTTTCTACATCTTCACATTTATTTAAAAAAGTAACTCTAAAAGCATAACCTGTATCTTTAAAGATTTCTGAATTTTCAGCCCAAAATAATACTGTTCTAGGACTCATTACTGTTGAAATATCTCCTGCCATAAAACCTTTTCTAGTTAAAGATGCAACTTTAATCATGTTTGCTACTTTTTCTTTGCCCTTTGTGCTGTTCAAATTTTTATTTTTTGCAAGTATTATTTCCATTTCTTTTTCTAAGCTTAAATAGTTTAAAGTTATAACAATATTCCATCTATCCATCTGTGCTTGATTAATTTGCTGTGTACCAGTGTAGAGACCTGTAGTATCTCCTAATCCAATTGTATTTGCTGTTGCAAACAATCTAAAATATTCATTTTGTTTTACTACTTTATTTTTATCTAAAAGAGTAAAATATCCGTCACTTTCCAAAATTCTTTGTAATACAAACATGACATCAGGGCGACCCGCGTCATACTCATCAAAAACTAGTGCCACTGGGTTTTGAAATGCCCAAGGTAAAATTCCTTCTTTAAATTCTGTGACTTGTTTACCATTTTTAATTACGATTGCATCTTTTCCAATTAGGTCAATTCTACTAATATGGGAGTCGAGGTTTATTCTTAAACAAGGCCAATTCAAACGTGCAGCCACTTGCGTTATATGAGTACTTTTTCCTGTACCATGGTACCCATGTACAATCACTTTTTTGTTATAATTAAAGCCACTAAGAATTGCCAGTGTGGTATCTCTGTCAAATTTATAATCTTTATCTATTTCTGGAACAAATTCATTTTTTTTTGAAAAAGCATTTACTTGCATATCACTATCAATACCGAAACTCTGCTTAACTGATATCCTAATATCTGGTTTTATATTTAAATTTGGTGTCAATTTATTATCCTATAAGTATTTTTTAGTTGAGTATAAGCCAAAGTTATCACTTTAAGCTTATCTTCATATTTTTTATTTCCCAAATTCATATCAGGGTGAAATTTTTTGACAAGTTTTTTAAATTTTTCTTGGATCTTCTTCCATTTTAATCCAACAGATAAGCCAAGAATAGTAAAAGCTCTAACATCATTATGACTGAATCTAAATTGTTTCATATGGCTAAATTGACTATTAAACTTAGATTTATCTATTTCATCTTTTAAAGCATTATTCCATAGGATTTTAAAAAAATTATCTGAAGAACTAAAACTTTGGGTAGGCTTATGCCAAGTCATATCAGACTTTATAAACTCACAAATTTGTTCCTCACTCATTCCGGAAAAATAATTCCAATTTTTGTTAAATTCTTTTATGTGTGATAAGCAAAGTAGTCTAAAATTTTTACTATTATCTTTTTCAACTGGAGCTTTGTACTCTCCAATTTCTGAACAATTATTCCAGTCACAAATGTTTTTCATGATATATACTATTATAAACTATGGATATTAATCAATTAATAAAAATTGTAAAAAAAAAAATTAATCAAAATATATCTTGCGAAAAAATTGAGATTGTAGACAAAACTTTTTTGCATGAAAGTCATCAGAACCATCAACATGGAAAATTTCATATTAAACTAATAATCAATTCATTGCATTTAAAAAAATTGAATAAAATTGAATCTTCGAAGATTATTTATAAAATTTTAGACGAAGAGTTAAAAAAATATATACATTCAATACAAATTTTAATTGAGTAATTCATTTTTGAAAAATTTTCGAATTTTTTCAATTTTAAAATTTATATTTATTATAGGTTTGCCTATATCTTTTAATAATATCAGATTAATATCTGCTGAGTTATTTTTCTTATCTGATTTCATAAAATTTAAAATTAAATTAATATTTTTTTTACTAAAAAATTTATTTAAATTATTGGGTAAATTTAAGTGATTAATATGTGATTGAATTTTATTGTATTTTTTTTTTGTTAAGAATTTATTTTCCATACTAAATTTAGCAGCGCTTTTTATTCCTAAAATCACTGCTTCACCATGATTTAGTTTTTTTGAATATCCTAGTGCAGCTTCATATGCATGGGCAAAAGTATGACCTAAATTTAAAACTTTTCTTAGGTTTTTTTCTTTCTCATCTTGTTGCACTATCGTTTTTTTAATCTTACAGCAGTCAGCTATTGCTTTCTCTATATAGGGGCTTTGTAAATTTAAAACTTTAAATTTATTTTTATCTAGGTAATTAAATATTTTTTTATTAGCAATTAGCGAATGTTTAAAAATTTCACCATACCCACATACAATTTCTCTTTTAGGTAAGGTTTTTAATAAATTTATGTCAGAAACAACCAGATCAGGTTGAAAAAATGAACCAACTAAATTTTTTCCATACTTATTGTTAATTCCAGTTTTCCCTCCAATTGAAGAATCTACTTGCGCAAGCAAGGTTGTAGGGATGTTAATAAATTTTATACCTCTTTTGAATATACTTGCTGCAAAACCTGTGATATCTCCTGTTATTCCTCCTCCAAAAGAAATAATGCAGTCACCTCTATTAAAATTATTTACTAAAAGTTTATCTAAAATTTTATTTACACTTTCTTGGTTTTTATTTTTTTCACTAGGATTAAATAAGTGAATGGATTTTGTTTTACATGAAATTTTGTTTTTTAATATTGATAAATTTTTTTTTGGTACTTTTTTATCAGCAACAATTAAACATTTATTAAATTTAATATTATTTGATTGAATAATACTTGATATATTTTTTATAATATTAGATCCAATAATAATTGGATAGTTCTTAGAAATTGTTTTAACCACCAATTTAATTTTTTTCATAAATATCCAAAATTTTTTTTACTATCTCATTTTTAGAAAATTTTTCACAGTTTATTTTATAATTTGCTATTGAATATATTTTTGATCGCTCAGAAATTAATTTTTTTATTTCATTTTCGGTTGAATTAAATGCGATAGGTCGTTTTTTACTCCTTTTTATACGATTAATTAAAGTTGTATTATCCCAATTCAACCAAAAAGAAATATGATTTAATAAAACTTCATTTCTTATATTATCATTGATAAATCCACCGCCTCCTAAAGAAATAATTTTTTTGTTTGATTCAAGTAATTTAAGAGTAACTTTTTCCTCTATTTTTCTAAATTTAATTTCCCCCCTTTTTTCAAAAATTTCTGATATTTTGCATCCTTCTTCTTTCTCAATAATTTCATCTACATCCATAAATTCTATATTTAAATTTTTGGACAATAGGTATCCGATTATTGATTTTCCAGAACCCATCATGCCTAGCAAAACAAGATTTTTATCTGATTTCATATGTTCTTTATTGAAAAAACACAAATATGTCTTAATTTGAAATTATTTAACGGTATATGCAATTTGAAAAAAAAACAAGAGTTGGTAGCACAAGCGCTATAATTAAATTATTAATCAAAATTATTTTGATTTGTTTAATATTGCTAATAGCTGTTGTTTTTATTGATAGAATTGATTTTCCATCACCAACTAAAAAAATTGAAAAAGTAATCCCTAATGAAAATTTCAAAATTGTTAAATAAAAATTATTTATCAATTTTTATCATCCTATTTATTTTATTAAATAGTTTTGTAGCAGCCGAAGATGAACCAGTTGATATTTGGAATTTAGAAAAAAAACTTGAAGAGAATAAATCGGAAATTATTTTACAAGATAATGATATTTCTGTTAATTCAACAATTCAAATACAAACTAATCAAAGTAATGAATTTGAAATTGTAAAAGGAAACAAACTTAATTCTAACAATATAAATTTAGCCGGTCTTTACGATCCTGCTGAAAACGGATTAACAATAGACATGTGGTTTAATTCGGATGGCAATGAGATTGTATCAATATTTAAGAGAATAAATAAAATTAAATTGTCGAATGATGCAAAAGAAATTTTAGATATTGCCTTACTCACCAATTCTTACTTTCCAAAAAAGAATATTAGTGAAGATAAATTTTTAAATTATAAAACAGATTATTTGATTCAAAATGGCAATTTAGAACTGATTAAATTGTATTTGTTAAAAAATCAAAATAATTCGAATAACTCAAAGTTATTAAGATATTATGTTGAAGAATATCTTTCAAATTCCGATTTAGAAAATGCTTGTAGTATATTCAATGAAATTAATTTGCTAAATGATGATTATCTAACAAAATTTAAAATTTATTGTCTAATTAATGAAAACAGAACGGAAGAAGCCCAACTTCAATTTGATCTAATGAAAGAATTAGATTTTAATGATGAATTTTTTGAAAAAAAATACAATTTTATAATGGGTTACACTTCAGATGATGAGAAACAAATATCTGAAAAAAATATTTTAGATTTTCATTTATCTCACAGAACCAATCCTCAGTTTCAATATATACCCAGCAAAAATACATCAAAAATTATTTGGAGATATCTTTCATCTTCGAATTTATTAGAGAATATTGACGAAATAGATTTGGAAGATATAGAGAAACTATCACTTATTGAACAAGCAACTCATGAAGGAAACTATAGTGAAAAGGAATTATTAGATTTATATAAAAGATTTCAATTTACCATTAATCAACTTTTAAGTGTCAAAGATACTTATAAACTTTTACCAACAGTTCAAGGAAGAGCACTTCTTTATCAAAGATTATTATTAACAAAAGATCCAGAACAGATATTAGATTTATCTTCTAAATTAAAAGATTCATTTGTCAGCGAAAATATTGAAAATGCTTTTAAAAAAGAGCTATCGAAAATGTTAGGCAAGATAAATGTCGAAGATATACCTTCAAATTATTCTACTTTTTATACAAAAAATTTAATTAATCAAAATCCAAAAAAATCCAAAATTAAAATAAATAATAAAATAATTTATCAATCAAAATTATTAAATTATTTTAAAGAAAGTTATAATATTAAAAAAGTTGAAAAAGATACGAATGATTTAATAAAAAGTATTAAAAAAAATAAAAACTACTTTGTTTCAACAAAAGATTTAATGCTTTTAGAGTCTTTACAGTCCGATGGAGTTAAAATTTCTAAAAAATATCTAAAATTATTTCAATTTAATCAGTCAGATATCCCAACAGATTTACAATTATTGATCAATAATAATGAGATTGGCTTAGTTTTACTCAGATTTGTGGAAATTCTTGGAGAAGATGAGTTTATAAATCTTGGTTCAGATACTATATATTTTATGGTTGATGCTTTGAATCGGTTGAATATTGATTCGATTAGAAACAATATTCTTTTAAAAGTTCTTCCTTTAAAAGTTTAAAAATTGTAATAAAATTAAATAATGGCTATTAAAACTATTCTTACGGAACCAAATAAGATTTTAAGACAGATATCAAATCCAGTAGATCATGTTGGAGAGGAGGAGCAAAAATTGATGGATGATATGCTTGAAACGATGTATGCAGCACCTGGAATTGGACTTGCAGCAATACAAATAGGTATACCAAAAAGAATTATTATAATGGATATAAGTAGAAAAAAAGAAAATAAAAATCCTTTACATTTTATTAATCCTGAAATTGTTTGGAAAGCAGACGAAGACATTATTTATGAAGAAGGCTGTTTGTCAGTTCCTAATCAATTTGCAGAAATAAATCGTCCAAAAGAATGTCATGTAAAATATTTAGATTATTTTGGCCAACCTCAATTGCTTAAAGCAGAGGGGCTATTAGCTACATGTATTCAACATGAAATTGATCATTTAGAAGGTATTTTATTTATTGATTATTTATCTAAATTAAAAAAAACAATGATTATAAAAAAACTATCTAAACAAAAAGGAAAATCAGAAAGAATTGTTGTTTAATTTTAATGAGCAAAAAAATTGTATTTATGGGTACTCCCAATTTTGCTGTATCCATACTAAAATCATTATACCAAAATGGTTATCCAGTTTCTTTAGTTTATACACAACCTCCACAAAAATCTAATCGAGGTCATAAAATACAAAAATCACCTGTACAATTTTTATCGGAAACAATTAATTTAGAATTTAGAACTCCTCATACACTTAAGAATAATCAAGAAGAAAAAAACTTTTTAAAAAAATTAAATATTGATTTAGGAATTGTAGTTGCTTATGGACAAATTATACCTAAGGAAATTTTGGAACTTAGTAAGTATGGATTTATAAATATACATGCATCTTTGCTCCCAAAGTGGCGCGGAGCTGCCCCTATTCAGAGATCAATAATGGCAGGCGAATTAGAAACAGGTATTTCAATTATGAAAATGAATGAAAATTTGGACTCGGGACCTGTTTGCAACAAATATCCTATAAAGATATTAGATAATGAAAACAACGAGGAACTTGCAAATAGATTATCCAAATTAGCCGCAGAAAAAATATTAGATAATATTGATAATATATTTGAAAATAAAGCTGAATTTAAAGAACAACTGCATGATAAAGCTACCTATGCAAAAAAAATTGAAAAATCTGAAGGTAAAATTTCTTGGAATGAAAGTGCTAAAAAAATAATAGGAAAAATAAATGGATTATATCCAACTCCAGGTGCTTGGTTTTTATATAATAATGAAAGATATAAAATTTTAAAGGCTGAACTATCTGATGCCAATGGGAATCCAGGTAAAATTTTAAGTGAAAATTTTGAAATTGGTTGTGGTAAAAATTCAATAAAAGTTTTGGAAATACAACGTGAGGGGAAAAAAATTCAAAAAATAAACGAATTTATGCTTGGTACTCAAATAAAAAAGGGTTCAGACCTAAATTATGCATAGGTATCAAATTTGTATTGAATATGTTGGAACAAATTTTATTGGTTGGCAAATTCAAAAAAAGGGAAACTCAGTTCAAAAATTTGTTCAATCGGTTATTTCAAAGATTGTAAAAAAGGAAGTATCTATAGTTGGCTCAGGAAGAACTGATGCTGGGGTTCATGCTTGGGGACAATCAGCTCATTTTGAATGCGAAAAAAAAATAATTAATTCAGATAAATTTATAAAATCTTTGAACTTTTTTTTAAACAAAAAACAAATTTCTATTACAACATTAAAAAAAAGAAATTCAAATTTTAACGCACGATATTCAGCAAAGGAGAGAATTTATGAATATGTTATTATTAATAGACTTGCTCCACCATCCATTGAAAGAAATAGAGCTTGGCATATCAGGAAAAAATTAGATTTAGAAATGATTAAAAAAGGTACAAAAAAATTGTCTGGAACTTATGATTTTTCAACTTTTAGAGCCTCTAATTGTTATTCCAAAAGCCCAATTAGAACATTAAAAAAAATTAAAGTTAAAAGATTAAATGAAAAAATTACAATTCAATTTAAATCTAAATCTTTTCTAAGAAATCAAGTTAGATCTATGGTTGGATGTTTAAAATATTTAGGTGAAAAAAAATGGAGTTTAAAAAAATTTGAAAGTGTATTTAAATCAAAAAACAGAAAACTCTGTGCCCCTCCCGCTCCTGCTCATGGTCTTTATTTATTAAAAGTTAATTATTAGTATTTCTTACAAAAAATACAAAAATTAAAGAAGTTACAAACATTATTAAACTATAAGTAGCTGCAGGTATTACAAATGCCCCGCCACCAAATAACGTTGTGCCAACGAAAATTGCAAGAGTACCATTCTGCAATCCGCATTCTATAGCAATACATTTTTTTTGTGCATTTCCAGTTCCAAATAATTTTGCAACATAAAAAGCAACGACCATCATTAGAACATAATACAAATGTTATAAGTCCAGCATCAGCAAAATAAGAAACAATATTATCTTTCTCTGCTAAAATGGCTCCAAGCAAGACAATTATAAACAATACTACAGAAATTTTTTTCGCAATTGGTTCAAAATTTATTGCAGTATTTGATGCAAATCTTCTAAATATCATTCCGATAATTACAGGAACTGTTACAATTAAAAACATACTGATAGCCATACTAGTTAATGAAATATTTTGTGATACATTTTCTGATCCCAATAATCCTAAGGAAGTTACAATAATAAAAGGTACTGTTATAACACTTAACAGACTTATAATTGCAGTAAGAGAAATTGAAAGAGCAACATCTCCTCTTGCAAAAGAAGTCAGTATATTGGAAGTTACTCCTCCGGGTGCCGCAGCAATAATCATAACACCAATTGCAAGCTCAGGTGAAATTGGCCAAATTTTAACTAAAACAAATGCAATAACCGGAAGTAAAATAATTTGACTGATTGCCCCAACAAAAAAATCTTTTGGTTGCTTTATAACTCTTAAAAAATCTGTCCCAGTTAACCCTAGACCTAGAGCAAACATAATAAATGCTAGGGCTATTGGTAAAAATATATCCGTTACTATGTTCATGATGTTTTTAACATATCATTAATTATTATGTTCTAAAAGTGCATTAAGATGCATTTCTGTGCTTTCTTTTAATGCGTTTAAATCATATCCGCCTTCCAAAATTGAAACAACATTTCCATTACAGCTTGATTCTACTGAAATAAGAGTTCTTTTTGTTAGTTCATAAAAATCTTCAGATCTTAGATGTAGTTGAGCTAGCGGATCATTTTTATGAGCATCAAATCCTGCAGAAAAAAGTACAAACTCTGGTTTAAATTCTTTTAATTTATTTAATACATGCTCATAAGCATTTAAATATTCTTCCGAGTTCGTTCCAGCTGGTAATGGAATATTTAAAACATTGTTATATTTGCCTTTTTCGTTATTTCCTCCTGTTCCCGGATAAAAAGGATATTGATGAGTGGATATGTATAAAACTTTTTCATTATCATAAAAAATGTCCTGTGTTCCATTTCCGTGATGAACATCAAAATCAATAATAGCTATTTTATTTAATTTATATTTTTCTAATAAATAATTAGCACCCACTGCTACATTGTTATAAATACAAAAACCCATAGCTTTATTTTTTTCTGCATGATGTCCTGGGGGTCGAACTGCACAAAAAGCATTTTGAAATTCTTTATTCTGAACTCCTTCAATTGCAGTAATAATAGAGCCTACAGCATCAGATGAAGCTTCCTTGCTACCGGGTGATACAATTGTGTCTCCATCCAGAAAAAATAATCCTTTTTTTGGAAAAGATTTTTCTACTTCACTTACATAGCTGGAATTATGTGTAATTTTTAAATATTTAGCATCGAATTTGTTAGGTTTTTTCCAAACAAAATTTTTATTTTTAATTATTTTTAAATTTTCAATTACCACAGAAACCCTATCAGCATTTTCAGGGTGTCCTAGTCCTGTATTATGATTTGAATAAGTATCAGTAGTTATAATTCCTGTTTTCACTCAAAATAATTTTCTAAAATAGTTTTATATATATTAGTTAATCTTTTAAGATCTGAAACAGAAACAGCTTCATCAATTTTATGCATGGTTTTTCCAACTAAACCAAATTCAACACATGGAGATATTTTTCTTATAAATCTTGCATCTGATGTACCACCTGATGTTGATAATTTTGGTTTTATTTTAGTTATCTTTTTAATGATATTTTGAATCATTTTGGTTGTATTATTGGGAACTGTTATAAAAGCTTCTCCCGATACCATGTAGGAAATTTGAAAAGAACACTTTTTTTTTTTACAAGCTTTTCGAAAAATATTATTTAGTTTCTTTTTTAAAGAACTTGATGAATGTTTATTGTTAAATCTTATATTAAAAGTAGCCGATGCTTCTGCTGGAATAACGTTATCAGCTGTATTTTCAATATTTATTTTAACTATTTCTAGATTTGATGGTTGAAAGTTTTTTGTTCCTTTATCAAGTTTTATATTTTCAATTTGATTTAATATTTTTGTCATAACTGGAGCAGGATTATTGGCATCATGTGGATAGGCAACATGACCTTGAACTCCACGAACTGTTAGATATCCAGTTATACTTCCTCTTCTACCAATCTTCATCATTTCTCCCAGCTTGTTTTGATTGGTAGGCTCACCTACTAAACAAAAATCAATTTTTTCTTTTTTTCTTTTTAAATATTCAACAACTCTTTTAGTTCCATTAATGGCTATACCCTCTTCATCGCCCGTAATTAATAAACTTATCGAGCCTTTAAATTTTTTGCTTTTAAATTTGCTTACTGCAGCAACAAAACAGGCAACTGAAGCTTTCATGTCATTGGCACCTCTTCCAATTAAATGATTTCCTTTAACTGCCGGTTTGAATGGATTTACAGTCCAATCATTTAAATTGCCAGGCGGCACAACATCTGTATGACCCGCATAACAAAAATTGGGTCTAGATTTTCCTAATCTTGCATATAAATTTTTAACAGGCTTTGAATTTTTTGATTTAAATTCTAAAATTTTACATTTAAATCCTAGAGATCTTAATTTTCTTGCTAAAAAATTCATTGTTCCAGCATCTACGGGTGTGATGCTTGGAAATCTCATTAGCTCTTTAGCTAATTGTAATTCATTATAAATTTTCATTATTTTATTCCCTCAATAGATTGTTTATTGAAGTTTTTGATCTAGTTTTTTCATCTACTTGTTTAATAATTACTGCACAATTTAAGATTTTTTTTATCAGGCAATGAACCTGGAACAACCACCGAATATGGAGGTATTTTTCCGTAAGCAATTTCTCCAGTTTTTCTATTAACAATTTTTGTTGATTGTCCAATATACATACCCATACTTAATACCGATCCTTCACCTACAATTACTCCTTCTACTACCTCCGACATAGCTCCTAAGAATACATGATCTTCTATAATAGTTGGTAAAGCTTGAGCCGGTTCTAAAACTCCTCCAACTCCAGACCCAGCAGATATATGGCAATTTTTTCCAATTTGAGAACAACTACCTGCTCTTGAATAAGTATCCATCATTGTACCCTCATCTATATAAGCACCAATGTTTACAAAGCATGGCATCAAAACAACATTTTTTCCAACAAAAGATCCTTTTCTTACAGGACTGTTCGGAACCATTCTAAATCCTGCTTTCAAAAATTCATCTTTACCCCATCCAGCTGTTTTACCTCTTACTAAATTGCTTTTATCAAACCAAGATGAGTAGGGTCCTTTCAAAGGTTCCATTTCATGAATTCTAAAGCTAAGCATTATTGCTTTTTTAATATGTTGGTGAGTAATCCACTCTCCATTAATTTTTTCAGCAACTCTAACCTTTCCCTTATCTAAATCTTCAATTATTTGATTAATTGTATTAATTAATTTTTCATCAGAATTTTGATTTACTTGTTCTTTTTTATTCCAAGCATCATTTATAATTTTTTCAAGATCATTCATAGACTTTATGCAGCTTGTAATAATCTAATTTGCTTTAAAAAGCTAGATAGATTCTCTATTTTCAAATCGTTTTTATCAGAATCTTGTTTGCCCCAATATTCATTATTAATTAACCAAACGGTTTTTAAACCAAGTTCCTTTCCTGGAGATAAGTTTTTTGCAATATCTTCAATAAAGACTGTTTCCTCAGGACTGATTTCAAATTTTTTAATTAGAATTTTAAATGGTTCTATTTGTGGCTTAGGAAAAAATTGTCCATCCACAATATCAAATATTCCATCAAACAGGTCATCAATACCTAAATGCTTAGTTATATTTTTGACATGATCACGCGGACCATTCGTATATACAAATTTTTTAGCATCAAGATTTAGGAGATCTTCTCTTAAAACTGTATCTTTTTCGAGAAAATCTAAATTTATATCATGCACATATTTAAGAAATTCATTTGGATTGATTTTGTGATGTATCATTAATCCATTAAGGCTAGTGTTATATTGATGAAAATAAGTTCTTTGGAGTTCTTTTGCTTCTTTTAAATCTACATTTAATTTTTTAGAAATGTATTCACCCATTCTTTTACTAACTTGACCAAATACAGCGTCTAAGTCTTTATAGAGCACTCCATCACAATCAAAGATAATATTTTTTATATTTTTAAATTCCTTCATTTTCTTATCAAAGTACCAGCACCTTTATCAGATAATAATTCAAAAAGTATACTATGATGTCTTCTACCATCTATAATCACCACACCTTTCACTCCATTACTTATAGCATCTATACATGTATTAATTTTAGGTATCATTCCACCACTAATAATATCTTCATCCATCATTTTTTTTGCAATACTAGGTGTAATTTCAGAAATTAGTTTTTTATTTTTATCCAATACACCCTCAACTCCAGTCATTAAAAGTAATCTTCTAGCTTTGAGTTCTTTGGCCACAAATGCTACTGCATAATCTGCATTGATGTTAAAAGTTTGATTATTTTCATCCAAACCTAATGGTGCAATAACAGGTACTTCATTAGCTTTAACAATTTCTTTTAAAACATCAGCTTTAATATGAGTAGGTATACCAACAAAACCTAATTCATCATTTTCAGGTTTAACGGTAATTATATTATATTCTTTTGAGGTAATTCTTTTTGCTTCACAAGATTGATCTTTTAAAGCGTTTACTATTTCTTTGTTAAGTTCTATTAAAACATCTTCTACAATATTTATAGTCTTATCATCGGTAACTCTTAAACCTTTGATAAAATTACTTTGAATATTTAATTCAGTTAGTTTGCTGTTAATTCTTTTTCCTCCTCCATGAACAATAATTGGACTTAATCCAATTTTTTTCAAGACCGCTACATCTTTGATAAAAATATCAAATAGATTTGGATCTATAAGAACACTACCTCCACATTTTATGACAATTAATTCATCGTTGTATTTATCTATGTATTTTTTTACTTCTTCAACTGATGGACCATTAATTGGCAAGATATTTTTTAATTCTTCTTCTTTTAAGAATGACATCTACGTTGTTTTAATAGTCATTGTTCTTTGTATGTAATACTGCTGAATTAGAGTTAACAGGTTGTTAAAAGTCCAATAGATCACCAAACCTGAAGGAAAAGGTGCGAGTATTACGGTTAAGAAGAGAGGAAAGAATTTAAAGATCTTGGCTTGTATCGGGTCTGGTGGCGCTGGGTTAAGCTTCTGCTGAATATACATACTGAGACCCATAGCGATCGGCCACGCCCCGATAATTAAAAATGATGGTGGATCCCAGGGAATTAAACCAAAAAGATTAAAAACAGTAGTGGGATCCTTGTCAGATAAATCTTTAATCCAACCAAAGAAAGGTTGGTGACGCATTTCGATCGTTACAAACAACACTTTATACAAAGCAAAGAATACTGGGATCTGCACGAGTATCGGTAGGCAGCCACTCATAGGATTTACCTTTTCTTTTTTGTAAAGCGCCATCATCTCTTGTTGCAACTTCATTTTATCATCCTTATGAAGCTCTTTTAATCTTATCATTTCCGGTTGAAGAAGCTTCATCTTCCCCATTGAGCGGAAGGAATATGAGGCGAGAGGAAAGAATAACAATCTAATACAGACTGTTATTAAAATAATAGCTACTCCATAATTTCCGCACAGTTTAAAAAAATAATCTATTGCAAACCACAAAGGTTTAGTTAAAAAATATAAGATTCCGAAATCTATAACTAAATCAAATTTATTAATGTTTAAGCTTTCAGCATAATAATCAATAGCATTTACTCTTTTAGCGGCAATTATAATTTGAATTTCCTCTTCAATAGAGCCATTTGCACCAACCTCTATACCTTTCGTTGATATATAATTAGCTCTAAATTTGTTTTTATAATCAAAAGTTATTTTAAACTCTTTACTTCTAGGTGGAATAACTGATGCAATCCAGAATTTGTCAGAAATTCCTAAAAATCCTTCCTGAGCAGTTTGAGTAAATTTCTTTTCTTGAATATCATCATAATCTTCTTCGATTAACTGATCATCAAGTACAGATAAAAAGCCCTCATGTAAAATATAAAAACCGGATATAGAAGAGGGGATTCGGTTCCTGATGATTTGCCCATAAGAATAGAAATTATAAGTTTTATCTGATGAATTGATTATCTTTTGTTTTACCGTAAATAAAAATTGGTCATCTAAACTTATATGTTTCTCAAATGTAATTCCTTGAGAGTTGGTCCAGGTTAATTTTATAGGACTATTGTTAGTTAATTTTTTATTTCCTTCAACTTCCCAAACAGTATTTGAGTTAGGAATATCTATATTTTTGTTTGTAGTTACAAAACCACTTTCAATGAAGTATCCATCTTCCACATTTCTTGGATTTAGTAGAATAACTTTTTCATTGCTGTTTAGTTCAACATTATATTCTTTAAAAGTTAAATCATCTATTGCTGCACCTTTAAGGCTGATAGATCCAACTACACTATTATTTTCAAATGGAACTCTTTCATTTTCTGTTAAAGCTTCTTTTCGTGTTAATTTAGTAAAATTTTCATTTTGATCTAAACTAGGAGTATCAGAACTTTTTTGGGCTTGTTCTTGTTTAACTTGTTCTTGATTAATTTTGTTTTGTTTTATTTCTTCTGGCGGTGGTATAAATACTAACGTCCAAAGAATAATTACGGCTGCTGATAAACTTATTGCAAATAATATATTTTTATTGTCCATTATTTTTTCACCTTTGCTTTCTTAAATACAGGATCAAAACCTTCCCCGCCCCCAAGAATTTTAATTGGGTGACAAGACAAGATTCTTTTTGTTCCAAAATAAAAACCTTTAAATGGTCCGTAAATTTTTAAACAATCAATGAAGTATTCAGAGCAAGTTGGAAGATAACGACAAGATGGACTTAAAAAAGGGCTAATAAAAAATTTATAAGTTTTAATTATACCAATTAAAGCATATGAAATAATTTTCACTATTCAATCCTTTCAAAGTCCGAAAATAAAGTTTTTTTTATATTTGAATATTTATTATTTAGAACGGTGTCCTTTGCAATAACAAGGTATGAATAATTAAAGTTAAGTGAAATTTTTTTTATAGCATCATTCATTATATTTTTTAGTCTTCTTTTAATTTTGTTTCTTTTAACTGCATTTCCAATTTTTTTTTGTGTAACAAAACTTATGTTTAATTTTTTATTGTTTTTACCAGATAGTTTTTTAAAGAAAATTGTTAAATATTTATTTGTAATTTTCTTCCCAGTTAAAAGAGACTTGAAATCTTCATTTTTTGATAGACTTGAAATTTTAGTCTTCATTAAACAGTAAGTCTTTTTCTTCCCTTTAATCTTCTTCTAGCTAATAATTTTCTTCCTCCTTTAGTTCTCATTTTTGATCTAAAGCCATGTTTTCTTTTCCTTACTATTTTTTTTGGTTGATAAGTTCTTTTCATAAATAAGTTAGTTAAATTGTTGTTAAAATTTCGGTAGTTATAAGAAATAAGTGTAATAAAGTACAGTTAATTTTAGTTAGTTAAAATATATGGAAAAAGCAAAAAAAATTAAAATTTACTTGGGAACATTATATCTATTGATAGTTTTTATATTTTTGTGGTTTTTTTTTAGTAAATTTTCATTAAATGATTTAGCTACCTATGATTTTATAAAAAATAATCGAGATTATATTTTCAAAGTTAAACAAAATGATTTTTTTCTTACAATTTTTTTATTCATTTTTTTTACGATTATTTGGGTTCTTCTATTAGGATTTGGGAGTCCTATCTTTTTATTAGGCGGTTTTATTTTTGGCAAATGGTTTGGAACTTTAATTGTAACATTTTCTCTAACTATTGGAGCGACCATATTATATTTATTTGCCAGTTATTTTTTGAAAGATTTGATAATAGAAACATTTTCAAAAAAATTTTATTCACTTTCTGAAAAATTTAAAAAAAATGAATTTATTTTTTTTTTAATTTATAGATTTGTTGGTGGCATACCTTTTCCTATAGCTAATATTCTACCTGTTTTATTTAATGTAAAATTAAAAAATTATTTTTTTGGTACTTTTTTTGGAATATTGCCAACACTTTTTGTAGGCACTACTTTAGGAAGTGGAATTGAAAAAATAATTAATGAAAATGAAATCGCTCCTTCTTTTTTTGATATTTTAACATCAAAACATGTTTACTATCCAATTTTAGGATTTTTTATAATATTAATTATTGCTTTAATTGTTAGAAAAAAAAATTATCAAAATAAAATTTAGCTATTGTTGATTCAATAATTTAAAAACTTTATATGGAATTCTATAGCCTGGAAAAGAAGCTACATCGCCAGTAATTACTGTTTTTGGATTCCACCCAAAACAATAAATAACAAAAAACAAAACAAATATTTTTTTGCTTACTTTATTTAATTTATTATTTTGTATTTTATTTTCTGAAATAAATATTTTTCTTTTTTTATACAAGTAAACGTAGCTAATTATTGAAAATACATAACCGATATTTACCCATCTTCCCCAATCATAACCCATTGCAAACAAAACTAAAACTGGAGATAAAATAAATAAAAAAGGAATTAATAAGTTATTAAAATTTTTAAAAAAAATTAAATTTTTATCTTTTAATTTAGAATAAAATAATAAAATAAATAAAGGACCAAAACCTATAATTATAATTAAAAAATATCTTAAAAAAACTTCAAAGGAATATTTACTAAAATTAACTTGAAATTGTTGAAAAATTGTAGATTTTGACTTTAAGAGATCGCAAGACATGTAGCATTTTTCATTAAAATTATTTGCTAAAAATTCTACCATTTGATCATGTTGTCCTAATGTCATTGGATTAAAAATAATATAAAAAGCAACAGAAACTGCCGGCAAATATGGTAGTAGTTTAGTTAGATTTTCTAAATTTATTTTTTGATACTTATTATTAATTATATCTAAGCTTATCCAGAATAATAAAAAAAATACTACAGGCTCCCAAATTAATACACTTAATGGAAGCATTATAATTTTATATATATTTTGCAAACCTATTTTGTTTATTGGTATAAATAAATAAATTAATAAAATTATAAATATAAAAACCTCTTTTCTCGCCAAAACTTCTATTTCAGCTATTGGATAAAGTATGAAAATGGGAGTAAAAATTGATAAAAATAAAATTCTATCAACTTTGATATTTTTTAAAAAAAAATATATCAAAAGGAAATATAAACATAAAATAATAGTTTGAAATCCGAATATAATATCTCTCAAATTTGTAGAAAATAGATTTGCAAAATAAATACATATTTGTCCAATTATTCCTCTTTTTGTAAAGCCTCCAGAATAATTTATTATCCACTCTGAAATAGTTGAGTCATTTCCAATTTCATGTTTAATAAATAAGAAAAATAAACCAAATAAAAAAAGAACAAACAAATAAAATGCAAGATAACTATTAATATTTTTTTTCATTGGTATATTTATATATATAATGTCAAATCAAAATAAAATACTTGTATTTACAGCAACATATAATGAAAAAGATAATATCGGAGAATTAATATATTCTATAACTCAAAACTGTTCTGATGCAGATATTCTAATAATTGACGATAATTCACCTGATAAAACTTATGAAACAATCCAAGAAATACAAAAACAATTTAAAAATATTTTTTTAATTAAAAGACATTCAAAATTGGGCTTAGATATCGCTCATAAAAAAGCTTATGATTATGCGGTTGAAAATAATTATGACTATTTAATCACTATGGACGCAGATTTTTCTCATGATCCAAAAGAAATTAAAAATTTTATTTATTACTTAGAAAAATTTCCATTTGTAATTGGCTCAAGATATATCGAAGGAGGAAAATGTTTAATGAGAGGAAGAAGATTAATATTTAGTGAATATGGGAATAAATTAATTAAATTTTTTTTAAATATAAATTGTAATGAATTTACAACCTCATATAGAGGATTTAATTTAAACAAGCTTCATAACTTTAATTTAAATTTAGTTCAAAATAAGGGTTATAGTTTTTTTATGGGCACATTGTACGAAATAGCTAAAAAAGGTTTTGAAATAAAAGAAATTCCAATTATTTTTCGCGACAGATCTAAAGGACAGTCAAAAATTCCAAAAATAGAAATTTTTAGAACTTTAATAAATTTATTTATTTTAGTTTTAAAAAAAAAGATTAAAGGGTAAATGGTGCCGCCGAGGAGAATCAAACTCCTGACTGACGATTACCAATCGCCTGTTTTATCACTAGAACTACAGCGGCAACTAAACTGATACTAGAGTATTAATATAAATTACTCAAAATATTGCCATATTACAATTTTAGTTTATAACATTGCTAACTCTTTTTGATGCTATGAAAATTTTTACTAAAATGATCCTTGATAATAATAATAATGTTATAGAAGAAGATTATTATAATTATTTTGGTCCGATTTCTTATTGTGGAATCCATTACAATTTTAAATCAACTCGCGGGGCGAAGGCAATGGCAAAAAAGGCTAAACGAGAAAAAAAGCTTGCTGACAAAAGAACAAAAAAACAAGCTAAAACGGAAGGCAAGAGCATTAAAAAAGAAGAAGATAAGACAATCCCCATTGACCACACTATCACTTTGGAAGATTTGACCCAACCAGACAAAAAATAATGGACAAAAAGCCAAAGCAAATCAAGCTAGAAGAAGCTTTGAAAAAAAATTTAAAAAAAAGAAAAATTTTCCAAAAAAAATTAAATAATAATAAAAAAAAATAAGATGATTTTAAACGATAAACAAATTAGAAAATTAGTTGAAGAGGAAGATATGATCAATCCTTTTGTAGATAAACTAGTCCACAAAGGTATAAGCCATGGACTTGGAACCTTTGGGTACGATATCCGGTGCGGAGATGAATTCAAAATTTTTAGTAATGCAAAATCTGCGATTATCGACCCATTAAATTTTACTGAAGATAGTTTTATAACAGTCAAAGGTGAACCATTTATTCTAGTTCCGCCAAACTCTTTTGCTTTAGCCGCAAGTATGGAATATTTTAAAATGCCAAGACGTGTAACAGGGTTGGTTACAGGTAAATCCTCATATTGCCGTTCGGGTCTCGGGACGCCTTCGACTGTCCTTGAAGGCGGCTGGACTGGCAACTTAGTGATGGAATTCGCAAATCATTCGAATTTGCCAATAAAACTTTATGCAAACAGTGGGGCAGCCCAAGTGTTATTTTTTTTGGGGGAGGAACCCAAAATATCATATGCAGAAGGTCAACGAAAGTATCAAGGACAAGTTGGAATAACGCTCGCAAAGTCAAAGTAAAATTGTATGCAGAAATATATTATTAAAGGCTCCAATAAAGGTGTCAGGGGCTCAGTTGATATTAGTGGTGCAAAAAACTCTTGTTTACCCTTAATGGCATCATCAATTTTATTTGAAGATACTGTCACAATTAAAAATGTTCCATTTGTTAAAGATGTCATAACTATGTGTAATCTTTTAGAAGCATTAGGATCAAAAGTTCAAATTTCTGAAAAGAACAAAATAATTAAGATAACAAACAAAAAAAAACATAAATTAATTATACCATATAGGTTAATTTCGACGATGCGAGCAGGTGTTTTAGCGATGGGTCCCTTGTTAGCTCGATATAAATCATGCCGCTCAGCAATGAGTGGTGGATGTGCCTTGGGTCCCAGACCAATAAATTTTCATTTAAACGGTTTTAAAAAACTGGGAGCTAACTTTAATATAAATAAAGGATACATAAATATTTCAGCCAAAAAAGGTCTTAAGGGAAATGAATTCAAATTTCCCAAAGTGAGTGTTACTGGTACATCAAATTTAATTATGGCATCTGTTTTTACCAAAGGTAAACCCACGACCCTTAAAAACATATCCATTGAGCCAGAGGTTTTAGATTTGATAAATTTTTTAAATAAATCTGGATCCAAAATACATTTTATAGGAAAAAGAACAATTAAAATTAATGGCGTAAATAAACTCAAGGGCATTTCTCATGAAATTATTGGAGATAGAATTGAAGCTTTCTCATATTTGTCAACTGCAGTGATGACAAGAGGAAAAATTAAGGTAAATAAAATTAATCCAAAATATTTAACTTCAGAGTTACAGGTTTTAAAAAAGATGGGGTGTGAAATAAAAATAAAAAATTCATCTATCGAACTGAACGCAAATAAAAGATTAAAACCTGTAAAAGTTAAAACATCACCCTATCCAGGTTTTGCTACAGACAACATGCCAATTTTGTTAGCCGTATTAACAAAAGTAAAAGGTAAAAGTATAATAAAAGAGCAAATATTTACAAATAGATATATGTCTGCCCCTGAATTAGTAAGACTAGGAGCTTCGATTAGCATTAAATCAAATAAGGCAACCATTATTGGAAAAGAAAAGTTATATGGAGCAGAATGTATTTCCTCAGATCTTCGTACTACATTTTCTATTATTCTCGGGGCGATAGGTGCCCAAGGAGAGTCAACTATCAATCGTGTGTTTCATGGATTAAGAGGATATGAAAAATTGGAAAATAAATTAAGGAAAATCGGCGTAAATATTAAAAGAGTTCCTTAATGGATAAAAAATATTTAAAAAAAATAATAGCTCAATCACCTTTAGATTTAAAAATGATCTCAGCTTGTTGTTCTGAAGCGAAGCTAAAATTAAGTGACATAAAATATTTGCCTAAAAACAAATTATTTCTTATCTCCATTGAAAGATTAAATAAAGAAATCGAAAATAAAAGTGAGAAAATCAATAGTATAATTAAATTTGAGTTTATAGAATCTTCAAAATCTAAAAATATAGACCAAAGTAACCAAGAAATAATTCTTGAATTGCTTGCGATAGACTTAGTTAAAAAAAACCAAAATTATGAAATAATCCTATTATTTTCTAATAATGCATTTATAACACTCAGTGCAGAAATAATCGAAGTTACCTTAGAGGACCAAAAAAAATAGATGATAAAAACATTTAATTATACTGGTAAAAATTCTATCTATAAGCTTGAAACTTATTTAAACAAAAGAAGATCAAGTAAATCAGTTAATACTTCAATTGTTAATAAAATTATAAGAGATGTTAAAAGAAATAAAAATAAAGCTGTCTTAAAATACGAAAAAAAGTTTAGTCAAAATAATCAACTTCAACCATCTAAAGAAAAAATAAATAAAGCAATTAAATCTTTAGATATTAAAGTTAAAAAAGCCATAGATTTTGCGTACAATAGAATTTACAAATTTCACTCAAAACAAAAAGTACAAAATTTATCATTCAAAGATAATTTAAACAATAAGTTAGAGTATAAACATGTGCCCATCCAATCAGTTGGAATATATGTGCCTGCAAATCTTCCCTCAACATTGTTAATGAATGCTATTCCTGCAAAAATTGCCAAAGTTAAAAGAATTGTTTTGGCCAATCCAAAACTAAATGGATCTTTAAATCCTGCAGTTTTATATGTTGCAAAAAAAACTGGTATCAAAGAAATTTTTAACATGGGTGGCGTGCAAGCAATTTCAAGTTTAGCCTATGTGCAAAAAGTAGATAAAATAGTGGGACCTGGAAATATATATGTAGCTAAAGCAAAACGGGAAGTTTTTGGTGATGTGGGTATTGAAAGTATGGTGGCAGGTCCAAGTGAAATTTGTGTAGTTGCAGATAAATATACAAATGCAAACGACGTAGCAACTTCATTAGTTGGTCAAGCAGAACATGATATAAATTCACAGTGTATATTAATTACAAAAGATAAGAATTTAATTATTTCAGTAAAAAAACTAATTTCTAAAATTTTAAAAAGCTTACCAAGGAAAAAAATTGCTGAAAAAAGTTTAAAAAAAAATGGATTAATAATTAAGGTTTATAGTGATCAACAAATAGCAAATGTAATAAATGAAATTGCACCAGAGCATTTGTAT
>JYMV01037034.1_pt1 | contig 27036 bp, 20 predicted proteins | sample 338911 | NCBI WGS metagenome assembly JYMV01 (sample SAMN03354496, study PRJNA234377) | hydrothermal vent metagenome | biome: Deep sea; feature: Hydrothermal plumes at the Eastern Lau Spreading Center, Western Pacific Ocean; material: Seawater | place: Tonga | collected 2009 | depth 2000 m m
GTGTTGGACTCGTAGCGCATTGAAATCAAAAAGGTTTTTGCTGGATTTTGGTTTTAGGGAGAGTTAAACTGAACCTACCCGATTAAGCAGTAGGCAGGCCAACTATGGGAAATTTATAAGGATTGGACTATGGCTTATAACGCTTTTGTAAAAAAAGAAACTATTGACGCGGTAATTCGAACATCGGGGGAAAAATAGAAGGAAAGATTTCCAAACTCCCACATAACCGCCTTCTGGATATGTTGAATCAGGGAGAAGAGAATTTTATCCCCGTTACTGATGCGACGGTTTGCTGCCTGGTTACTGGGAATGTTCTGTTTAAATCGGAGTTTCTTGCTGTCAACAAGCTAAACATTATCCTCATCGCTGACCATTTGGTTACCGCCTCATAAGGTTGAATACCACGCGTGCCTCGGAGGGTAATAACTTTCACAGCACTCAAAGCGTGTCGACGGCTTAATAAGTTACCGCTATCTGCCACCGGCGGCTCACCGGCCACTCGGCGTGGGGCCCAACCAGCAAAACTTTATCTTGCGAGCAAAGAGTTATCTCGGCTCAATTAAGCTCTTGCCAAGTTGCCTCCCCTGCTCAGGGGGGGGCTAACTGTCAAAGCGAATTTTGGCCTTTTTCATCCAGTGTTTCTCATCGAACCGTTGGTTAAAATATTCTTCAAAGCGGATTTCATTTTCTGACAGGGCTTTGCCGTCAACCCATTGTGAGGGATTAGAAGAAGAGGGTGAGGGAAGGCCGAGTGTTTCTTTTTCTTCCAGGTCCTTTCCAAGTTCGGCATGAATATGTAGTTCTTCAAGGATTGATTTAGTTTTGGTTTCCTTCTCCGCATTTTTTTTCAAAATGCTTTCTATCAACTTGTCCACTTCCAGCACCAGATTGAATTCCGCAACATAATCAAGGAGTTCTAATTTCTGTAGCTTTTTTATGGAGAACTGGACATCAGGAGATTTCAGGATTGCTTTATTGATTTCTGTCCAAAGATACTCAGCTAATCTTTTTTTCTCATCCCTTTCCCAAGACATTTTCTCATCCCTTTCAGAAGTGCTTGTATTGGAAATAGTATAGGTTTTGACCATTACATATCTGTTAAGCCATTGTCACAACCCTGTAAAGATTGAGAAAGGGCGGTACCCGTATTGATTTACTAAGAAAAACCTTCAATAGAATATAGGGGATTTCAAACCGGACATTGGTATGTTTGGGTATGATTGAAAGAAGCTGGGATAGCAGTAATTATTCCTACAGGCTGGGGTCGTGGAACCTTTCTTTGAGGACGTCCACAGGACTAATATATTTATCACAGGCCACCACGGAATTTTTTTGATCAGAATCCATATTATCGAGATTCAGCGAATCTACCAGAACAGGTTGAGCGCCACAATCAGACCTCTCGTGCGAACAAAAATCACACATATTCAAAGTTATCAAAGATTTCTTACCTGTCATGAATTACGCCCATTAAGGTTGACCCGTACTATAAATTCCCGCAAGGAGTCTATTTTTGCTAACTATCATAGGTCTTAAATGGCTATTTGTAAATATATCAACTGTGAGTTTTTAAATATTTTCGCCTTTTTTGTCTAATTCAATATCTCCTCCTGATATCCAGCGAATTAGAGAGAAAAACAATTAATTGACGGAGGGGTGAATTTTTTACCCTTAAAGCTCAATTTCCCATCACAAATCCCCTAAAAAAAAATACAACTATCCGTTTCTAAAGCACTTATTAGCTTTTGTGTGGACCCCTCCTTTTGGCATATTCCTTGCTCCTCTATTGGGTGAATAACTGTGCCCAATTTTAGGGACAAATAAGTAGGATTTTTTTAATAATTTTTTGAAACCAAAGGGTTTTCTGTGCAGGAGTTTCTGATCCTGGCCGGAGAGCAAAACATCCTGATATTTCGGGTTTAAGCATTGATTGTTGTAAGGCTGGTGGCGGAGGTTTTTGCTGGCAAAAATCATGCAACTCCTTTGTTTTCGGTATTTCAAGGATTTTGAGGCGATGTGGGTAAGGCTAAACTTTGGACTCTAAAATACCGTTGAGAAAAAGGCATATTGAATGGACTGGGTAAAGGCAAATAATCGCATTTATAGCAAAATATCGCTGATAGGGATTTTTGTCTGCCTTTGGTGGAGTTCTATGGAATTACTATCCTACGCTCAAATTACCCCTCAAGGAAGGGACCAAACCTACAAGCAGGCCGCCCCCCAGCGGTTTGAGGAGAGATTCAAAAAACAGGAGTTCCCGCAATCGCAAAGGGTGCCGGTTAAGCCGGACAGCTTGAAACCTGTTTTTCCTGCCGCTATGAGGAAGGTGAATTTTCTTCTCCAGAGAATGGTTATTAAAGGCTCCACGATTTACGGCAAGCGAAAATTTTCGCGGCTATTCAGAAAGTATTTGCACCGGAGGATTAATCTCGAAGAGATTTATATCATTGCCCAGCAAATCACCAATATGTACCGCAATGATGGGTACATCCTTTCCAAAGCGGTGGTGCCTCCCCAGAAAATTGAAGGGGGTGTGGTTCAAATTAATGTGATTGAGGGTTTTGTGGATCGGGTTGCCATTCAGGGTCAGGTGCGCGGCCCGAGAAGGCTTCTCAATGAATATCGAAAAATGATTTTAAGATCCCGGCCCCTTAAATCCAAGGATCTTGAGAGATATTTGCTTTTGGTGGATGACTTGCCGGGGGTTTCAGTTAAGTCGGTTCTCACTCCTTCTGAAGATCAACCAGGAGCTACCCACATGACCCTGATTCTAAGTAATAAAGCCTATGAGGGAAATTTTGGTTTGGATAACCGGGGCACTAAATTCAACGGACCTATCCAGATAAACGCTGGGGTTTCGGGCAATGCGCTTCTTAAAAACTATGAGCGCATCGGCTTGCAGAGCGTGGTCACCACTAACACGGATGAATTGCGATTTTTCAGCGGCTTCTATGAACAACCCATATTTTCTGAAGGCACTAAACTGTTTTTTTCCGCATCATTCAGTGGATCCGAGCCCGGCTCCCTCCTCAAAATTTTTGATGTAGTGGGAGAAAGTAAAACCTTCACCTTTAAAATTTCACATCCATTTATCCGATCCAGGGCTGAAAACCTGAATGGGTTTGTGAGTTATACAAATCGAGACTCGGAAACGGAAATTCTGGGAAAACTGGATTCAGAAGACCGCCTCCGTATCGTTAATCTGGGGCTGTCCTACGATTTTGTAGATGAGTATCGAGGGGTGAACCTGGTCAGCTTCAATTTGAGCAAGGGTTTTGACATTTTTGACTCGACGGAATCAGGTTCGGAAAAATTAACTCGTTCTGGAGGCCACAGTGACTTTTCCAAGGTTTTCGGAGAGATGCTCCGGCTTCAGCAACTGGCACCTTCCTGGATGTTGTTGGGAGCTTTGTCCTGGCAGTATTCGTTTGAAAAACTTTTGGCTTCCGAGGAATTTGGTGTGGGCGGTGCAAGATATGTTCGGGCTTACGATTCTTCTGAAATTACCGGAGACCAGGGTTTGGCCTTTAAGCTGGAACTTCAAAAAGCCTTTCAGCCGAAGAAAAAATACTTCAGGGATATGCAGGCCTATACCTTTTTCGATTTTGGAAAGGTTTGGAACCGCGTTTCCACGGCCACAACTCCCTCGACTCAGAATCTTTATTCGCTGGGTGCCGGACTCCGTTTCAATTTGACCGACCAAATATCCGGTTACCTGGAATGGAACAAACCGTTGAGTCAGATAGTGTCTTCAGAGGGTAACAAAGACTCGCGATTCTTTTTCAGTCTATCAGCAAGGTTTTAGGGAATTTTTATGAACGTTTTTAAAATGAATCAGAGGGCATTCCCGCAAGCCGGCGTATCCGCCGCTGGCAGTGTGACGGTGAAGCAACCGGGGAAGGCGTGGAGAGCGATGCCACAGGCCGTGGCCCGGCGCAGAAGGAGGGTATTCCAAGTTTCGAAAAAGCCGAGTAACGTCTCCATTTTCCTGATTTCATTTTTAACCTATCTGATTGGCATTTTTCCTTCCATAGTCTTTGCCCTTCCTACTGGCGGGACGGTCCAGGCTGGATCGGCCACCATCGATTCGACTTCTTCCCAGCTAATGACCATTTATCAAACTACGGAAAAGGCCATCATCGACTGGCAGACCTTTAGCATTGAGAGCGCCGAACACGTTGATTTCCAGTTGTCCCAGGGTGGGGTGACGCTCAATCGGATAACCGGAGATGATCCTTCAAATATTTTCGGCAAGTTGACTTCCAACGGTGATCTCTGGCTGATCAACCCCAATGGAATTCTTTTTGGTGCGAGTGCGCAAGTGGATGTTCATGGCTTGATAGCGACCACCAGCGATATTTCTAATACGGATTTTATGAATGGCAATTATAATTTCGGCATTCCTTCCAGCCTGTCTGCAACGGTGGTCAACCAGGGCAGTATTACAGCGGCGGAAGGCGGACTGGTTGCCCTGGTTGCACCCGGTGTGCAGAACTCGGGCATCATCACTGCGCGTTTAGGCAAGGTGAGCCTGGTTTCTGGAATAACATTTACGGTTGACTTGTATGGCGACCAGCTCATCAATCTGGGAGTGGATAGCCAGGTGATGGGGCAGGTAACGGGAATGGATGGACAGGTGTTAACTTCGCTGGTCTCCAACAGTGGAAGCATCTTTGCCGATGGCGGATTGGTTCGATTGGATGTCAATGCCGCTCAGAATATTGTTGACCGGGTGATCAATATGGATGGCATCATCCAGGCGCGTTCGGTGGTTGAAAAAAATGGACAGATCATCCTCTCCGGTGGAGACGCTGGCGAAGTCAGCGTAACCGGCACACTGGATGCCTCGGGTTACGGTGAGGGCGAAACGGGAGGAACCGTTCATGTCCTTGGCGAAATGCTGAGTTTTGATGGGTATGGCATCATTGATGTCTCGGGCGATCTAGGTGGGGGAACGCTCCTTTTTGGTGGTGACTATCAAGGCCAGGGTTCGGTTCCCAACGCGACGGATGTATACGTTGGATCTGACACTCAGACCTTTGCTGATGCCGTGACCAGCGGCAACGGCGGCAAGGTGATCTTCTGGGCGGATAGGCGGATGCGATTTTATGGCATCGTCAAAGGCCGGGGCGGCCAATATTTTGGCGATGGTGGATTGGTAGAGGTTTCCGGAAAAGAAGAATTGTATTTTGATGGATCGGTGGACACCACCGCGGCAAATGGAAAAACCGGTACCCTTCTTCTTGATCCGGATAGTATTTTTGTCGAGGATGGAACCGGTGCTACTGCCAGTGGAGCTGTCACCGCCACTATTTCTGTGGGAACTCTTGAGGGCCTCTCCAGCACCACCAACATCCAGCTTTTGGCCAACAACCTTATTAAGTTTAATAACACCAGCAATATCAACCTGCAACAAGGCAGTGGAAATTCGGCCACCTTCACGGTAACGAATGGAGACATCATTTTCGCATCCAATACCACCCTATCGACTAATGGGGGAGACATTATTTTCAACGCTACTGGAGACTTAGATTTAGGAACTCTGGTTTCAAATGGCGGAGACATTGTGTTGAGCAGTGATACTCTTTCATTCGTAAACCTGGGCAGTGGCGCGGGAGATATTAACATTACTCATTTCGACGGTGGGAAAATAGGGCTTGGCACTAGTTTCTGTGGTTCGTCTTGTGACATTACAATCAGCAGCACTGACCTTGCCAACATGACGGGCAATAAGCTCATCATCGGGGGTACGACCAACGGGGATATCTATGTTGATGGATTTACCCAGGACACGACCAGTTTTGCGAATGGAGTGGAGTTAAAGGTGGATGCGCATCTATCCGGTTCGAATGGCGCAATTGTTTTTGAAAGTTCGGCCTCTTCGTTTTCGGCTTTGACAGCTAGTGCGGTAAACGGTATAGAGGTCAACTCCGACCTGACAACTACTGTTGGATCCCTGGCTCTGGATGGGGACTCCGACAACGGTGTTGATACCAACGATCCAGTGGATAATATCAGCTTTGTCAGCGGGATCACTTTAACCAGCGCAGGGGATATTTCTTTGAGTGCCGCCAATGGCGGAATAAGCGCCGCAGGCGCTTTAACTCTGACCGCGCTCTCCAGTATCACCCTGACCGGAGCCTTGACCGGGGCCGGAGATATCTCGCTTTCCGCCAACAGTGGGGTCACCTTAAACAGCGGAATCAGCACAACAGGATCTCTTACTATCGAAGCGGATGCCGACGATAGCGGATCGGCTTCCACGGATAAATTGACTTTGGCCAGTGGCATTAATTTAAGCGCTGGAGGAGCCTTGTCACTGGATGCGACCACAGGAGGAATTTCCGGCCTGGGTAACGTGACCCTGACTTCTACCGGTTCTTCCATTACTGTTACGGATAGCTTGACGGCTCTGGGTGCTGTGACGATGACTGCCGCAAGCGGCCTGACTTTAAGCAACAGCACTTTAACCGGAACCGGAGACATCACCCTGCAGGGAGGCAGTGCGCTCTCACTTGCAAGCGGTATGAATATCACCTCGTCCGGAGGAAACATTATCCTGGGCGCCTCGGGAGGATCGATCACTGCCAATAATGGTGCGCTGACGCTTAGTTCCAATGGCAGCATAACTGTCAGCAATTCGTTATCGTCTGTTGGAGCCGTGACCATGACCGCCAATTCGGGAATCACCCTGGGAAGCAGTTTAACTGCCACGGGAGCCGTGGCTCTGGATGCGGATCTCGACAACAACGGTTCAGGCGATTTCACAATATCTTCAGGCACCTTGTCTACGGGAAATAACGCACTGACCATCACAGCCAATGATTTAACCCTGACCGGCTCCTTAAATAGTGGAACGGGCTCCACCACCATTAATGTTTCAGACGGAGGTTCTTTGGGCATCGGCTTCAGTTCTGGCTTCGGGATGAATATCGATGACACCGAGTTGGGCAATATCTCGAAGAACGGTGACCTCAATCTGGTGAATTCGGATATCACCTTTTCTTCTATTTCCAGTAGCTTAAGCTCCCTCGGAAAATTGACCATCGGCCAAAGTGGAGGAACCATTACTGGACAAGGCGCCCTGACGTTGTCCGCCGCCAAAGGATTGGACATCGCCAGCAGTATCACCTCAGCAGGCAACCTGATCCTGGAAGGTGATTCCAACAACTCGGTGGATTCGGATGACAGCATTTCCCTGGCCTCAGGAGTATTGCTCACTTCATCTGCAGGTTCCATCACCTTGGATGCGACCACAGGGGGAATATCGGCGGCCGGGGCAACAACCCTCAGTGCGACTAATGGCATCAACATCAACGATAATTTCACATCGGCAGGGGCCACGACAATAGATGCCGATACCGATAACGACGGTACAGGAACCTTCACCGTTGCTTCCGCATTGAGTACTGGGAACAATGCCCTGTCCATTACGGCGGGAAATCTGGCCTTGAGTGGTACCTTGAGCAGTGGAACCGCAGGCACCACGATTCTGGCTTCCCAAGCAGCATCCACTATCGGATTAGGCACGTCCAATTGTGGAGGGACCTGCGGTTTAAGCCTGACTTCCACGGAATTGGGGAAAATCACCGCCGGCAGTCTCACCATCGGTGATGGGTCAAATGGAAATATTACTGTTGAAGGAGTGTCCTCCACCGACAGCGATCAGTTTGGTTTGGTCACTTTGAACGCGACGGCTTCCGGGTCTTCGGTGACTTTTGAAACCACAGACTCCTTTTTCCAAGGCCTGACAGTGAACGCGGCAGATGCAATCAATATTTCTTCAAACCTGACCACCCTTAATTTGACTTTGGATGGAGGAACAGGAGGGGTGAGTTTTGGCGGAAATGTGACGTCTAGCGGAAATTTAAGCGTTATCTCTGGGGGAGCAATCACGGATACGGGGGTTTTGACAATAGCGGGAACATCCAGCTTCACCACGGATGTTGCCAATCAGACGATTACTCTGGACAATACATCGAATTCGTTCACCGGCGCGGTGAGTTTGAACACTTCAGGGACCACTGGCAACGCCACGTTAGTCAGTAATAGCGCGGTGACTCTTTCCACGTCCACCGTTGGCGGAAACCTTGATATAACGGTGGGCGGAGGCAATTCCCTGAATGTGACGGGTGCGGGATCAGCCGGTGGGTCTATCAGCCTCCTTGCGGACGATGACATTATTTTTACCGCCTCGGGCGATTTGACCACCACCGGAAACATCACCGTCAATGCAGATAACGATGGCGATGAAAACGGGTCGGGCGGAGCTTTGACCATGGTGGATGGAACGGTGTTTGACGCGGGTTCCGGAACCCTGGCCCTTTCTGCCGATGAAGACATCACCCTCGGTCTGGTTAAAACCACGAGCTCTTCTGATACGGCGGTAACGCTGATTTCAACCAACGGCGGGGTGGTCGATGCGGATGCGATAACGTTGGTTTCAGACTTTGATAGTGGTGCTAGTGCAGCTCTAGATATAGATGCGAAAAACGGACGACTGGTCGCTGAGGTAGCGACTGGATTCGGCTCAGCCAATGCCATTGAAACGGAAGTCAAATCTGTGAATATTGTAAATTCAACATCTGGGGACATCGACATTTTCGAGTTTGATGACTTGGATGTTTTCACAATCAACAATTCGGCCGGGGATGTTCAGGTTTCTTTTGAAGGGGGGATCACAGGAAAAGAAAATTGTGTGGCTGCCGGTGGAACGTGTAAGTTCCTTCGTCGCGACATCAGGAACAAGCTAATACTAGGCACCGGAAAAAACCTTGGTCAGCTTGTTGACAGTAGCATCAATCAGGCTACTTTTGATATCTTCGATCTAAAGGCTCCTGACTTTCAGGGCAAGACACCGGTAGACCTTATAGCCGGATCGCCCAACGGGCCCTTTACCATGGATGTCTTCAGTGAAAGTTTTGAGTTGGTTGAGTTGGCGGAAGGAACCTCTGGAAAATTTGATGGAATGGAAGTGAGTCAGGCTTTCTGGGGAGGGGAGAAAAATACCAACCTGGAAGTGGCTAAAAGAAAAAACACGGATAAAAAATCCCGTTCCCGGCAACGATCCGCTAAAAGGAAAAAACTGGGCAAGAAAAAGGTAGGTGAAACCGCCTCCATTACCCTGAAAAACCCGCGCCGCATCCAGACGAGTGAATCGGGTTATCTTGGTTTTGCTCCGCCGCCGGAGAGCCGATAAGCAACTACTAGCCGTAGGGGCAAAGAGGCGGTGAGGCTAAGCGACCGCCGAAGGCGTGGAGCCTTTTTCCTTCCATGGGAGTGGGCGGCAAACAAAAGGTAGCCCAGTGTGAAATTTTCCCTCAGCCTTTACCCTTTCTACCCCATGCGGGGCACGAAGATTAATGAAGAGGATATAACTGGAGCATGAAGGTTAATGAAGAGGGCATCACGCATGCCGCAGAGGGGTATTAAGAGCCTTTGCTCAACGAGTCCAGTGTGACGCTGGCATGCCCGCAATTGATTAGATATTCCGCATCGATAATGCTCAACCTGCCGTGTTGAGGGTCCTCCACATACTCCATTCCGTCAAATTTATTGCCGGTTTCAGGATTGCTTTTTAATTCGAGGAACCGGGTTTCAACCGGGTCTCGTCTGAGAAGTTTGAGGGTGGCTTCATCAAGTTTGAACCGCCTGTCCAGTTTTTCTAGCGCGGCCAGAGGTTCCATGCCTTCCGCCATGCCTTCTTTAATGTTTTCTTCCATTGAATTTTTTCTTTCCTGATGCCGTGCATGAGGGTAATCGGCCTGAGAGAAAACCATAAAATCCAGATCAAACCAGTAATTATTGATGAAGTCATCAAAGTTCACTTCGACCCCGTTGCTCAAATGAATGTCCCGGGAGTTGCCGGGATCATCTCGAATCAAGCTGTTGTATACCTGAATGATATTGTGGACGGAGTCGTAGAGCACAGGCCAGTGATAGGCGCTGGCCGATTCGTGAGTGCGAAAGGAATCCATCACCTTGACGAGCGTAACCAGTGTGAAATGCATGTCCTCCATTTTCAGGAAGGCTGACGTCCAGGGAAAGCGGTTGGTATACCATTGCTTGACATCAGCCGGGTATTCCCGCCGGGAAGAGTCTTCCAGAGGCTGGTAATCGTTATCGATAAAATTCATAATGTCATCGATTTCCTTGTAGGCAAGGTCCAGTCCTGCCCGCACTACTGTGTAGGGAAACAGTTTGCGCTGGTATTCCATATACTGTTTCAATTCAGGGAGTTTGTCTTCTAATTCGTGTTGATGGTCTCTTTGGCCTATATCTTTAGCAAATATCAACATGGTGTGGTTATTACCTTTGGTTTTTTATTTTCCGGAATCAAAGCGCTGGCTGAACATTTTCAGCATGTTTAATTTTTCTTCAGCACTCATGTTTTCGACCATTTTGCCGGCTTCGGCCATTTGTTCGGGTGTCATATTTCCCAAGGCGTCCTTGGCAGCCTCCTGAAACCCTTTCAGGTTGTTGGCGGAACCCTCGGTCCAGGAAAACTCATCGGGGGATTCTGCGCTGGCAGGTTTGAAATCGATTTTTTCCCGCGAGCGGAACTCAAGATGGTTGCCAATGATCTTGCCGAAAATCTGTTGCTCCTGAAGTCTGTCCAGCACGCCTGCCAGCGGGGTTCCATTTCTTTTGCAGGCGTCATAAACGGGCTTGAAAGGAAGGCGGACAATCTTTTGCGGAAACCCGTTCTTGCGGATGGAGTGCTTGATGCTTTCTTCAACAGAATTCGATTCAGCTTCGCTCATAATTATTCACGTTAAGACCGTCTAACATGCCTTAAAATTGGAAAACAAGGAGCTTATTTTAGAATGTAGTATACTCCACAGGTATCCGAAATTGTCATCGGCATTTTTATTTTTATGGGAAAAGTCACAAAAAAAACTCCGCGATCAAAGAAAGGCCGGACCGTTTCCTATCCGGAAATTCCCCTTCGCCTTGCGCTGGCACAGGTCAATAGCTTGGTGGGCGGATTCAAGGCCAACGCGGAAAGGGTGAAGTCGACCTGTGCCCAAGCGCGTAAATTGGGCGCCGATGTGGTGCTGTTCCCGGAGTTGATGCTGACGGGCTACCCGCCGGAAGATTTATTGTTCAAAAAAAGTTTTATAAAAGACTGCCGGGAAACTTTAAAAACACTGGCTCCCTTTACACGCGGTTTGACAGCTGTTATCGGGTTCGCCGAGCAAAAAGGCAAACATCTTTATAACTCCGCCGCCCTGATGTGTGACGGAAAACATATCGCCACGTACAGGAAAATGCTTCTGCCCAATTATGGAGTGTTTGACGAAAAACGCTATTTCAATGCGGGGGAGGAACCCGTGCGGTTTTCCCTGAAGGGGGCGCAAATAGGACTGACCATCTGCGAAGACATTTGGCAAGAATCCGGGCCGGGAAAAACCTTGTGCCAAAAAGGCGGTGTAGACCTGCTTTTAAACATCTCTTCCTCTCCCTACCATAAGGGTAAAGCACGGAGAGAAATGATTATCAAACGGGCAAAATATTATAAATGCCCGATCGCCTATGTCAACCTGGTCGGGGGACAAGACGAATTGGTGTTTGACGGCCAAAGTCTTATCGTTGACGCTAAAGGAAAAATCATCGCCCAGGGTAACTCGTTTGAAGAAGAAATCATTTTTGCCAATATTACTCTGCCCGCAAAAGTAAACAAGCCGAAGGCTTCTGGGATCAAAAGTTATAAAGCACCTGCCTCGTTGTCGAAGGTCAAAAAGGTTGCCCCACTGCCCCCATGTGCATACATGGAAAAATCGGAGGAGGAGGAAGTCTATTCCGCTTTGGTGCTGGGCACGCGCGATTATATTAAAAAAAATGGATTCTCCAAAGTGGTCTTGGGGTTGAGTGGCGGCATCGACTCATCCCTGACCGCGGCGATAGCGGTGGACGCTCTGGGACCCGACCAAGTGGTCGGGGTATTGATGCCGTCCCCCCATTCCTCAAAAGGCAGTGTCGACGACGCGTTGGCACTGGCGAAAAATCTGAAAATAAAAACCTTCACCTTTCACATCCTGGCGGCCATGAAGGCTTACGAGTACATTTTGAAAGAAAAGTTCTGGAGCACCGAGCCAGGTCTGGCGGAAGAGAACCTGCAGGCCCGCATTCGCGGCAACCTGTTGATGGCGCTTTCCAACAAATTTGGCTGGATGGTGTTGACCACCGGCAACAAAAGTGAAATCAGTATGGGTTATTGTACGCTTTATGGCGATATGGCAGGCGGATTCGCCGTGATCAAAGACGTTCCCAAAATCCTGGTTTACAAACTCGCCCGCTGGCTGAACCGGGAACAAGAAATTATCCCGCAAAATGTTTTGACCAAAGAACCTTCGGCAGAACTCAGACCGGGCCAAAGGGATACCGATTCGTTACCCCCCTATGATTTGCTCGACCCAGTTTTGTTGCGTTATATCGAAGAGGATTGTTCAATAGAAGAAATTAAAGTTTCAGGACTTTCCAAATCCGAAATCCAGCGCATCGCCCGATTGGTGGACCTTAATGAATACAAACGCCGGCAGGGTCCGCCGGGCGTGAAGATCACCCCCAAAGCCTTCGGCAAAGACCGGCGCCTTCCTATCACTACTGGCCGCCGCTAGAAGCGGGAACGACGTGGCCTACTTCTGTCCTTTGTTGTATTTCTTATACTCAGCCACCAAAAAATCCTGGGTGTCCTTCTGGTCCTTGAATTGGCTGCGGATCCACTTCGAAATGCTATTTTTAAAATTATTCTTTGACAGGGAATAAGCGCTCGGGAAGGAGTTGGGATAAATATTTTTCAACTTTGTGGAGCGAGCTGAGGCGAAGTAATGCTCGCTGGGTAAATCGTCCATGAATGAAGGGTCGTAGGCTATTCCCCAATTGGCTTTTTGTTTTAACCGGGTCAATTGCTCATTGGCCTGCGCCTGGGTGATTTCACCTTTTTTGACAGATTTATCCAGGTTTTTTTTGATGGTCGGCCACTCGTCTTCGAAAACAAAAACGAGTTTGAGTTCCCTCATCTTAGCGGCAATATTGGGGTCGTTGAGGAAATTGACGAACCTTTTCGAGTAATGGCACCAGGTGGCTACCGCAAACACTGCCGTATTGCTGTCAATGTTGATGGCTTTTTGCCGGCCCATCCGGTCCATGGCATAAAACTTTTCAACCGGTCCACTGATTGAGAATTGGGATTTGGTGCTACCGGTTCCACCGAATTTTTTCTGCGCTGGCGCAGTTTGTGGTTTGCTGCGCGAAGGGGTGAAGTGGGGTTTTTGTTGCCTGAATTGAGCAGGGATTTTTGAACGATCATCGGTGAAATGAGTTTTCCCCTTATCGTCTTTCCATTTATAGATTGCCGCGTGCAGGGTTTGCGGGAACGTAACAGCGAAAAGCCAAAACATTAAACTTCCAAATGAATAACCTGCCGGGAATTCGATATTGAGAAAAGTTCACGAATATAGTCCTCCTCAGTTTTTATCGAGCGGATTGCAAAAGCTCACTCCCTTTTCGGATTTTACTGGATTGGTTTGGGGAATGAAAGGATAATGAATTTTGTGCATTCACCCTTCGACTTGCTCAGGGTGACCTCAGCCATTTGGCGGTCGCGCCAGCGCGTGATATCCTCTTCATTTGCCTTTACCCTTTCAGGGCATGAAGGCTGAGGAAGAGGACATCACGCATTCCCCGGAGGGGTGTCCCCGCCCCATTGGGTCCAGCGTCACGCTGGCGTCCCCTGCTAGGGGGTGGTAGAATGGGTTTTCAATGCAAAACTAGTCTCTGTTCTTATTTTTGAGGAGGGAAATAATAATGAAAAAGATTGGTGTGGTGCTTTCGGGATGTGGGGTGTATGACGGCGCGGAAATCCACGAGTCGGTCATCACCTTGCTGGCGATCGATCGGGCCGGTGCCGAGGCAGTGTGCATGGCTCCCAATGTCGAGCAGATGCATGTGGTCAACCATCTCACCGGTGAGGAAGCGGCGGGAGAAAAACGCAATGTGCTGATAGAGTCTGCCCGCATCGCCCGTGGCGAGATTAAGGATATCAGCACGGTCAAGGCTGATGATATCGACGCGTTAGTGTTTCCCGGCGGATTCGGCGCGGCGAAGAACCTCTCAAGTTTTGCGGTCAAAGGGGAAAACTGCGACGTCCACCCGGAAGTCCTCCGGCTGGTGAAGGAGTTTGCCGCCAAGCAGAAACCGCAGGCGGTGTTATGCATTGCTCCTGCCATGATGGCTAAAATTTACCAGGACGCGCCCAAAAAACCTGTGTTGACCATCGGCAATGACAAGGAAACCAGCGGCAAGATTGAAATTATGGGGAGCCGGCATCAGGATTGCTCGGCCCGGGATTTTGTCCTCGATGAGGAGAATAAAATTGTCTCCACTCCGGCCTATATGCTGGGCCAGAGCATCTCGGAAGTGGCCGAAGGCATTGAAAAAACCATCAATGAGTTAATTAAGTTAATTCCCTGACCCTCTAGCGAGGGAGGCCGAAAGGTGGCAGACACTCGCTCCGCTCGCGGGCCACAAAAATAGTTAATCTCAATTTCCCCCCTGCTTAGAGGCCCTCCCTGCAGCTCTTTGCGCTGCGAACACCATTATTGGCCGTAAGTCGTTATTGCAATTGTACCCCTCCGGGGCACGAAGGCTTAGGAAGAATATCACGGCCACCGGCCAGTTATATCCATATAATTAAAGGATTTTCGCTATTTTTCCGTAAAGATATACTGGACTCTTATATATAATGGAACGGAAACGGAATTTTTGGTGTGCAGGGAGGCTATGAGCGAATCCAAAAAAACTTTATTGGTTACTGGCGGCGCGGGTTTTATTGGCAGTAATTTCATCAATTATATTAATCAACGCTATCCGGACACCAAAATCCTTTTGCTGGATGCTTTGACCTATGCCGGCAACCTGGACAATATTTCTCCCAACCTGAAGTCCAACGGCCATTTCCGATTTTTTCACGGCAACATCACTCATTCGGACATTGTCAACAAGCTGGTTGCGGAAGCGGATATTGTTGTGCATTTTGCGGCGGAGTCGCACGTGACCCGCTCGATTTATGACAACTCGCTTTTCTTTGAGACGGATGTCATTGGCACGCAGGTATTGGCTAACGCGATGGTGAATCATCCGGTCGAGTTGTTTGTGCATATTTCATCCTCGGAAGTGTACGGAACGGCACTCACCGATCCGATGGACGAGGAGCATCCGCTGAATCCGATGAGCCCTTATGCGGCGGCCAAGGCCGGGGCAGACCGGCTGATCTATTCATACACCAAGACTTACGATTTACCGGCGGTTATCATTCGTCCGTTTAATAATTACGGGCCGTGCCAGCATCTGGAAAAGGCCATTCCCAATTTCATTGTCAGCGCCTTGCAGGACCAGCCGCTGACCATTCACGGTGACGGACAAAGTTCCCGCGATTGGATGTATGTGGAAGATACCTGTGAAGCGCTGGACCATGTTCTGCATGCGGAGCGTGACCGGGTAAAGGGACAGACGATCAACCTGGGAACGGGAACCGACACCTCTGTTGTGGAGATTGCGCGGAAAATTTTACAGGCGTTGAACAAACCTGAAAGTTTATTGCAGTTCATCGAAGACCGTCCCGGTCAAGTGACCCGGCATATTTCTTCCACGCAAAAAGCTCATGAATGCCTGCAATGGCAATCGAAAATAGATTTGGATGAAGGTCTCGACCGAACCATTGAGTTTTACCGCAATAATCGCCAGTGGTGGGAACGGGTCCTGTGGATGAAAGAACTCTGGGGTCCGAGAACTAAAGGATAAAGGTTATGCGCGTTACCATTCTTCAACCGTCTTATTTGCCGTGGTTGGGATTTTTCGAGCAAATGAGCCGTTCTGACAAATTCGTCCTTTTGGATGATGTGCAATACACCCGTCGGGACTGGAGAAACCGTAACCGGATTCGTGTGAGGGAAAACTGGATTTGGTTGACGGTGCCGGTTCAGCAAAAAAGCCGTTTTTCCCAAAGCCTTCTTGAGACCCGCATCGACAATTCTGTATCCTGGCGGAGAAAGCATTTAGAAACCTTGCGTCAGCATTATTGCAAGGCGCCTTTTTTTGAAAAATATTTTCCCAGGTGCCAGCAGGTTTACGAAAAGGATTGGACCTTTTTATTCGATCTTTGTCTGGAAACGATTAATCTTATCAAGGAGGAAATGGGTATTGAAACTCCCCTCCTGCGTTCATCGGAAATGAAGCCTGGCGGAGAAAAAACCGAGAGGCTCGTTTCAATTTGCCGGGAGCTGGGAGCGACCCACTATTTGAGTGGCGAATCGGGAAGCAATTATATTGCGGAAGAGGATTTTTCCAGCCAGGGCATTGCGCTTGAGTATCAAAACTACGAGCATCCCGTTTACCCGCAAAGGTATACCGGCTTTGTCCCCCACTTATCCGCCATTGATTTATTGTTTAACTGCGGGGAGCAAAGTCTGGGTATTCTGAAACAAGATGAAACGGAACCGATGGGTTCCCGTTGTTCATAGGAATTTCATTATGATGGATTTCAAAACCCTACAGAAAATCCTGCCGCGTATTTATTCGTTTCTGCCGTTCTATCTGGCGCCGCGATTTTCCCTGCCACCGGTTCAGGCTTTTTTCGAGGTGACCTATCGTTGCAACCTGCGTTGCGACATGTGCCATTATCTGGAAATCATTGAAGAAACAGAATCCCAAAAAACTTATAAAAATGAGATGTCGAGCGAGGAAATTAAAAAAGCGATTTCCAATCTGCCCCGGTTTTCGCTGATTACTTTCACAGGTGGTGAGGCATTCATGAAAACGGATTTCATGGAGATTCTTGAGTTTGCAACCAGGAAACATAAAGTCCATATCATCACTAACGGAACGACCTTGAGCGATAAGGTTGTGGAAGAACTCATGCAGTTGAGATTGAAATCTGTCTGGGGTTCCGGCTTATTTTATATGGGGGTTTCGATGGAGGGGGGAGAAGCCTTGCATGATGGTATCACCACAGTTCCCGGTTCTTTTAAAAAGACAACGCAAGGACTGGAAAGGCTGATTGCAAGGCGCAAAGAGTTAAAATCCCGGTTTCCGCTCATTCACCTGACCTGCGTCATCAAACGGGAGAATGTGAGGGACCTGGTCCCGCTGTATGAATATGCCAACAAGTTGGGTGTCGACATTTCCAATTTTGTTTTGAACAGTCCGGCCACTTACTGGCATGGCAAAGACTATGACCAGGATGATCACCTCCAGCGGCCCACGGCTCCAGTTGAGGAAATCGAAGCGGAATTTTTGCGGGAGCAGTTGGAACTGTTGCAGGAAAAAAGCAAAGAGTACAAGACCCGGCTGAGGTTTTCGCCAAACTATATTACGGTGGATGAAATTGTTCGCTACTACAACAATAAAAGTTCGTACCAGGATTACCGGTGCTACATCCCCTGGACGAAGGTAGCTATTTCGGCCTATGGCGATGTTTTCAGTTGCCCGCATTACCGGGTTGGTAATGTTAATAACGGCAGTGACCCCTCAGCCTGGCAGACGGAGCGTATTCAAGGGTTCCGCGAAAAACTTAAAGCGGAAGGAATTTTCCCAGGGTGCCTGGGTTGCTGTCAATCGGAGTACATCGGCCCCAATCCTCTCATGACGCCGGTAGTTAGCAAGAACTCGACAACCAAAGTTAAATTTTTGAAAGCCAGAGAAAGCGATTGCTCTTTGCCAGCTTTTCACCGGGAAAGGCCCCACGGCTAGCCCGGATATTCCATGAGTATTTCAGTGTGTGGGTTGAAGGCATTATCAAACCACCCTCACCTCAGTCCTCTCCCTTGAAGGGAGAGGAAGCAAAAAATCCCTTCTCCCTTGGAGGGAGAAGGATAGGATGAGGAGGATAATAATAATCAAGTTTGCTTTCTGACTTGTTTACTCATGCGGTATGCGGCCTAGTGGAAAGAGTATGAAAGGAATTGAATCACCTTTGTTTTCGGTGGCACCAAATAAAGATATGGATAAAAATCCTGAAATTTCTATCGTCGTTCCTGTTTATAACGAGGAATCCCTGGTCGAGGAACTATGTTCGCGCCTCAAATCCGTTTGTGATGGATTGAACCGTTCTTACGAAATATTGATCGTGGATGATGGCAGTGATGATGGGTCGTTTGAAAAACTTAAACGCATCAAGGATACCGACAAAGCATTGCGTCTGGTACGGTTGACCCGGAACTTTGGTCAGCAGTCCGCCGTGCTGGCCGGTTTTAGAATAAGCCGAGGGGATATTGTGATTCAATTGGATTCGGATTTGCAGAATCCGCCAGAAGAAATTCCCAAACTGCTCACCGCGTTGACGGATGATATTGACCTGGTCACGACCGTGAATAAAAAGCGGCAGGATGGACTATTGAGAGTCATGGGGTCGAAGTTCCTGCGTCGATTTGGTCAAATGCTTTTTGGAAAATCCGTCAAGCTGAATTTAAGCTCGTTTCGCGTTATGCGCCGGAGCGTGATAGATAAAATCGAAACCTGCCGGGATCGGTCCCGATACATGGCGGTGCTGGTGAGCTGGATGGGAGTGCCCAGCGTGGAAATTGAAGTGGAACACCATGCCCGGAAAAAGGGCACGACGAAATACAGTTTTCTGACCTTGTTCAAACTATCCTGGGATCTGGTAACGGGGTATTCCAATTTTCCGTTGAGGCTGGTGACTTATATGGGATTGTTCGGCGCTTTCATGGGGTTTCTCATGATGGCCTTTCTCTTGTACCAGCGTATTGCAAATGGAATCTTGATTGAAGGTTTTGTTGTTCTCTCGGCGGTGTTTGCGTTTTTTGCCGGAGTCCAGCTTCTTTCCATTGGGTTTCTGGGAGAATATCTCGGGAGGGTCCACTCCCATATTCAGGGTCGCCCAGACTATATTGTTGAAAAGGTGATGGAATGATGCAGGTTAAACCTCTTACTTCATTGATTATCGAGCCGACCAATACCTGTAACCTGCGTTGCACGTTTTGTTTTGTGACAGAAGGGATGACGCGGAAAGAAGGGTTCATGGATTTTGGTTTGTTCAAAAAGGTTATTGATGACAGCCCTGGACTTGAGCATCTTTGCATGCACAATTGGGGCGAACCCCTCCTGCACAAGGAGATATTCAGGATGTTTGATTATGCCCATGAGGCGGGAATCAAATATATTGTGATGAATACCAACGGGACCCTGTTGACGGACAAAATGATTGGCCGGATTATTGATAGTCCTCTTAATATCATCCGGTTTTCCATTGATGGCTCCGCGGAAACGTTTGAACGGATACGCGGTGTGGAGCTTGAAAAAATAGAAAGAAATATTATCAGGCTTAAAAATGAAAAAGAAAAGCATCGGCCCGATTTGAGCATAGGAGTGGTATTTACCGTAGAAGAAGAAACCCAGGAGGATGTTGATCCTTTTATCGGCCATTGGGAATCCATTGTTGATCATGTTCGAATGCAACCTAAACTGATTCAAAGTCCGAGAGACGAACCCTGCCCTGAACCTTTTGGCAAAGATTATGGAAAGTTGGTGGTGTTATGGGATGGCACAGTGCTTCCATGCTGTGTGGATTACAATGCTTCCTTAAAACTTGGAAACGCTTTCGAGGATAGTGTGCAGGACTTGTGGCGGGGCAGAGAGATTGAACGATTACGCGCCCAGCATGACAAAGGAGAATACCCCGATGTCTGCACGCATTGCAACGAGTGCGAGACATCCAAAACGAAAAAACGCTTCTTTTTTGAAGCGGCCGTGCCCTGATGGAATCGATGATGGCAGACCCCACCACTAAAGAGAAAGTGTTGGAAGAAAACCGCAGGGTACATGCCTTGGAAAACCGGTTATATCTTTCCCGTCATCCTGAGCAAACAAATTTTTTTCAGAACTCAATACTGGAAAGGGCGGTCAACGAGGTTTGCACCAACCTGAAGCCTGGTTCTGGAATTCTGGATCTGGGTTGCGGAACCGGTTATCTCTCCTTGGGTTTTTTATCTCGGGGATACCGCTTGACCGGTTTGGATTTGTCGCGGGAAATGATCCAGGCGTTTGAAGACTCTATTCCCGCTACACTGAAACCGCAGGCCCACCTGGTGGTGGGAGATGTTGAGGAATTCCTGGCACAAAATCGAGATGAGTTTGATGTGATCGTCTTGTCAGCAATCCTGCATCATCTCTTCGATTATGAAACGGTGCTTCGGCAAATTTGCGCAAGGCTTTCTTCTGGAAAGCGGCTGCTTGTGTTTTTCGAGCCGCTCAAGCAGGAAATTCAATCGCCGATAAGGTTTGCCCTGCACCGCACGCTTTCCTGGCTGGATGAAAAATTATATCGGTTTGAGATGAATGTGCGAAAAATTCCTGTTCTGGATGATGAGTACCATCATTCGGATTACCAGCGCCAGTTTGGGGGGATTGACCCGATCCGGGTCGGTGAAATTCTGCGGGATGAAGGTTTAAAAGTTTTGAAGATCGAAAAATATTGTGCCCGGCGTTATGGGCTCCATGCCTGGCTGGCAAACCGGGTATTGAAAACGCACAACACCTTTAATTTGTTCGCGACCCGGCCTTAATTTTCCGGATTCTTTTTTTGGTTTGGTGAGTTGATAGGAATTCCCAGGTTTTTGGCCAGGGTTTGTGCTATTTCGTTTCCCTCCGTAATATCGATTTCCACAAACGAAACACCAATATCATAATAGGAGTCAAACTTTTCTACCCGTGCAACCTGGGCTTTTACGGTAATAGGTTTGCCGATGTTCTTGTCTGCAATTTGTACCTGTACCTGAGTACCGATTTCAATGGAAACAGGGCTTACGAAAAGTAAACCGAAGTTGCTGAAATTTTTCCCCTGGACCTTGATTTGTTCGGATTGCTGGTCGACTTTGGTGACCTGGACCTCTCCCGCAAAATCTATCCTGATATAATGCCGCTTGTCCAGGGTATGTAGGAAAATCCGGTTCTTACCGTTTTCCTTTGCTTGATATAGCGCGATGTCGGCCGCGTGAATCAAGGACTTTGTATCCTGAGCATCCAGGGGATAAGAAGCCACTCCGCCGCTCAAAGTGACTCCAAATGATTTCCCTTCAAACTCCAGTTCTGCTTCTTCAAGTTTTTGCCGAATTCGTTCAGCAATAACCAGTGCGTTGATCTTCTGGGCTTCAGGAAGGATAAGGACCAGTTCTTCCCCGCCATATCTACAGGCCAACATCTTCGGTTCTTTTTTCCAATATCATGATCTCAGCCACTCGTTTCAGGGTTAAGTCCCCTGCCTGGTGACCCTGGGTATCATTTAATTTTTTAAAATTATCAAGATCAAAAATATGAGGGTAAAGCTTCCATCATATCTTTGGGCTCGGTTGATTTCCCCTTCCAAGGCTTCATCGAAGAACCGCCGATTAAAAAGTCCGGTTAATCCGTCAGTGCGGGAAATCTTCTTGGTTTCCTCCAGTGCCTGCAATTCAATCATTGTTGGAGTACGCAGGTGTTTAGAGACCTCGCTGAAATAGTCGCACATCGCTGTTATCAGCTTGACGGGTCTGTCCAGTTTTGATTCCAGCAGATTTTGATGTTTGAGGATATTATCCCAATTCAGTTTGGCGTCCTGGGTGCTGAATTCAAGGTGGGTCAATACATTAAGCAAAATGGGATAAGTTTCCTCGCCCTCATTCTCGACGAGGTTCTGAACGGTTTCCCGGATATCAGTATTATCTGTGGCACAAGAATCCAGGGAATCTATGATCGCTTGCCTTAAATCGTTCATACAATGGACCTGCGGGATTAAATTTACCTTTTGGGCGTTTATGTAATATAGCACCCAAAGCAGGAAAATCAACCAGCAGAAGGGTGGTTTGTCTATTATATAGTTATGCCGTATTTTTCCCTTTGAGCAGGGGAGTTTAAAACGAATTTGTCAGAAATGGGGAAACCGTTAGATCAAACAATTTCCAGAACTTGAAGGTTAGCCAGTGCTGTGGATTTTTGCAGGGCATCTTCCCCTCTGGGACTGAGCTTGTTACCTGCAACGTTTAAAAATTGCAGGCCGGAGAGTTGGTGGGAATTGGCCAGAAAAACCGCACCTTCATCGCCAATGGCATTCAGGGCGAGCACTAGCCGACGAAGGCTGACCAGGTTTTTGGACTCGGCAATTGCCTTAGTGCCTTGTGCGTGAATCCAGTTTTCGTTTTCCAGGTATAAGGATTCCAACTGTGTCAGGGTGGTAGAACAGGCCAGGGCCGATGCTCCCAGGTCGGAAATGTTATTGTTGTTCAGTCGTAAAGTTTTCAGTCCGCCGCAATGGGGAGATTGTGCCAGGGCCTTTGCCCCCTCCTGACCGATTTTGTTTTCTCCCAGGTCAAGAGTTTCTACGTTTTTCATATTTGCGGATGCTGCCAGTGCCACCACACCCTCAGCGCGAAGGTCGTTATTATTCAGGTCCAGCGTCCTGAGCAGGGTGATGGTTTTAGATTTGGAAAGGGAAATGGCACTGTCTGTCGTCAACCCGTTATTGTGCATGACCAGTGTTTCCAGATTTTCAAACATGGGAGACTCGGCCATGGCATAAACGCCATCATCTCCAAGATGGTTGTTGTTCAGGATCAAAACTTTGAGATTGGGGAAAACCCGGGACCGCGCCAGAGCCTCCATCCCTTCGCCGGTCAAACCATTATCGGAAAGATCGAGACAGACGATATTTTCAAGAGGCGAAGATTGTGTTAAAAACCTTAACCCCTCATCACCCACTCCTGTGTCCCGAAGGTTGATATCGGTTAATTGGCGGCCAAGTTTTGAATTGGCAAGCGATTTTATGCCAAGCGGTTCCAAACGGTTATAGGAAAAGTCCAACCGTTCTAGATTGCCCATGCCCTCTGCGAGAGAAAGAACCTTTGCTCCCAGCGACCCAATTTCGTTGCTGGATAAATTTAAGTTCTTCAGGAGGTTTAACGCTCGGCACTTGGAAAGGAAGAATATGGCTTCGTCATCGAGATTATTATTTGCTAGCGAAAGGTTTTCCAGATTGCAAAAACAGTCGCAAGCGCTGAGTAGTTGTAGTCCGGTCGAATCCAAACCCATTTGGTCAAGATTCAGGGAAGAAAGAGATTTGATGGGACTGAACCCGGCAAGGGCCTTGAAATCCTCTTCATTAAGTTTGCAACCTAAAAGATTCAGGGATTTTTTGTCGACACTCAACTTCTCCCGGATGAGCGTAGCGAGGTCGGGGTTCTCGGTATATTTTTCAAAATACCGAAGGAAATCCAGGCTATCGTCAATGTCTTTTGCTTCGCCCATAACATGATGGAGTTAGGTTAGATGCCGCGATTATACCACCACTAGGCGCGGGGCCAACTGGCAATAGCTTTTTTTGGCGAACTAGAGGTATAGGCGGCTTGACGAGCCTTTGCTACCTGCTTCCCCTGCCAAGGGGTTAGTTGAAATGGACAGAAACTGCTTTGGAGACACCCTGCTCTTCCATGGTTATGCCGTAAAGTGCGTTAGCGAAAGACATAGTTTTTTGATTGTGGGTGATGATAATGAATTGCGTGTTGACGGCCATTTCCTTGAGCATTTCCTGAAAACGGACTACATTGGCCTCGTCTAGTGGGGCATCTACTTCATCCAGCAGGCAGAAGGGGCTGGGCCGGACTTTGAATACCGCAAACATCAGGGCGATGGCGGTCATGGCTTTTTCCCCTCCGGACATCAGGGCCAGGCTTTGCAGGCTTTTTCCCAAAGGATTGGCGGTGATTTCAATTCCTGAGTCGAGAGGGTTGGATTCATCGGTCAAGGTCAGGTTTGCCTTTCCCCCCTGAAAGAGCCGTGCAAAAATTTCCTTGAAGTTTTCGTTAACCAGTTCATAGGTGTCGAGAAACCGTTGTTTGGTAGTTTGGTTTATTTTCTCAATTGTTGAATGAAGTAGCTCGATCGACTCGGCCAGATCGTCCTGTTGTTTTTTCAGGAAGGTGTAACGCTCGTTGGTTTTTTCAAAATCGGAAAGCGCTGCCAGATTGACCTCGCCTAATTTTGCTACCTTCTCTTTGAGCTCTTTAACCCGCTCGTCGGTTTTATTTTCATCGATGGTTTCATCATAGGCCGACCGCAAATCTTCCCGGGTTGCGTTGTGGTCTTCGTAGGCGCGCTCTTCCAAGTGGACGATTTGCAGGCGGTTTTCCGATCGCTTGATTTCTATCTGAGAGAGGGTTTCGGTGATCTCCTGGGTTTTTCGGGACAGTTCGCGGATGTCCTGCCCCATTCCTTTCTGATCCTCTTCCTTCTGTCGCAGTGATTCTTCTTCCTGAACGGCCGTTTCGGTCCACTGATCTTTCTCCCGGGAAAGCTTGAGGACCGAATTTCCCAAGGTTGAAATCTCGGTTTCAATCTCAGTGATTCTGTTCTGGTTTGAAATTTGGTCCGCCTCGCGTCTTTCAATCTGCTGTTTCACGTTTTGTTGCTGAAGTTCCAGTCGTTTGATTTCGGTGAGCGTATTTTCCCGTCGGCCGATCAGTGATGCGATCAAGACTTTTAGCCTGCTGATCTCGGATGAAATTCCCTCAAGGTTGGACCGACTCTGTTCCAGTTCTTCCCGATGGTGGATTAAAAGTTCTTCTTCCTGACGCCTTTTTTGCTCGGCAGAGGCCAATTCCTGGTCCAGCGAGGATTTCTCCGTGACCAGTTCATCTCTTTCGCTGTCCAGTGCCGAAATTTCTTCATCTATTGTGGTGTCCCTGTTTTCAAGACGTGCTGCTTCCTTGCGCCATTGTTCCAGGTCGCGGAGTTTGTTATTCGTTTCAATTTCTGCGGCAAGGGTTTGCTGGTCTAATTGTTTCAGGCTGTTCTCAAGTTCGGCAAGGCCTTGTTTTTTCCTTTCGATGTTTTCCTGCGAGGCATTCAATCCCTCTTTGAGCCTGTTGACACTATCGCTGAGCGTTTCTATTTCACGCTTTCTTGCCAGCAGGCTTGAGGATTCATTTTCCAATGAGCCTCCGGTGACGAATCCGTTGGCATCAATCATTTCGCCGTTCAAGGTGACTACCGTTCCATGAAAATTCGGATCCTGGTGCAGGTGAAGGGCCACATCCATATCCTGAACGATAACAACATTTTTCAGTAGCAGCTCGATTACCGGTTTGTACTCTTCCTGGCATTCAATAAAATTGAGTGCTTTGCCCACGACTCCCTGTGTGCCGTTCAAATGAAGGGGGGCGGAGGGAACCGATTTCGGTTTGAGAGGAACGAACAAGCCTCGACCGGAATGATGACTTTTAAGATAACTGATGGCCTCCATCGAATCTGAATAGGAATTGACAATAACACTTTGGAGTTTTTCACCCAAAGCCGTTTCGATAGCCACTTCATATTCCGCCGGAGTCTGCAGAACATCGACCAGTACTTCCCGGATTCCCGGAATTCGTTCGCCGTTTTGGTTGCCCATAAGGGATTTAATGCCTTCTTGAAATCCCTCAAACTGGTTCCGCAGTTTTTCCAATGAACCCAGCAAGGAGGCTTTATGAAAATAGTCTTCCTTTTTGGAGCTGTGACTGTCACTTTCAGCCTGGAGAGTTTTGGAATATTGGGTAGTTTCTTGACGCGATGCCTCTTGCTGTTCCTTTAAACGTGTAAGCTCCTCAGCCTTTTGCTGGTGTTCCGATTCCTCCTGTTCCAGCGCCGACTTATTTTCCTGAATTTGGGAACGGACTTCTTCCTTTTCCGATATAAGTTTTTCCTGGCGGGTTTCCAATCCCTGAACTCGGGTCTCGAGAGCGGTCAGCTGATTTTTTGATTGCGCCGTTTGCTGGAATAAATGGAGAACATGTTTTTCTCCGTTGAGAACTTGTTCCTGAATTTTCTGTAAAGCTTCCCGCTTCTGCTCATTTTCAGCTTTGCGCTGATCCAGCACAATTTCCTGTTCGTTGATTTCCTGTGAGGTGGTGGAAAGCCTTTGCCTTTCGTTTTCGATATTGTTTGTCAGGTCTAAAATTTCCTCTCTCATCCGAGAAATTTCCCCCAGGGCGGATTCGATGTCTGTTTCTGCTTCCGATTTCTGTTCTTTTTTGAAGGCAACATTTTGTTCACTGCTTCCGATTTGGGAGTTCAGTTGATGAATGGTTTCGCGGGCTTCATTCAACCGGCTCTGCGATTCTTCAATTTCTATATTGAGTTGGGCGATTTGGTTTTCGAAAGTGGCGTGGCGGGCATTCCACTCTGTTTTCTTTTGGGTTTTCTCCTGCAACTCTGCTTCTATCGTCTGCAGTTGCGATTGATAGCGGCGGACTTTGATGGAAAAAAGTTTCAGAGACAGTTGTTTAATCTCGGATTTGTATTTTTTATAGCGTTCCGCCTTGGCGGCCTGGCGCTTTAACGATTCGACTTGCCGGGCCAGTTCTTGAACGATATCTGCCACCCGTTCCAAATTCTGGCGGGAGCTGTCGAGCTTGCGGATGGCTTCGTTTTTGCGGTGCTTGAATTTCAGGATCCCCGCCGCTTCTTCAATTAGAACCCGCCTTTCTTCCGGCTTGGAAGTGATGATGTCTTGAATATGACCTTGTTCAATAATGGTCAATACCTTCGGACTGATACCTGCGTCCATCAGGAAATCCGTGATATCCTTTAAGCGGCATGGAATCTGGTTGATATAAAATTCGCTTTCGCCGGAACGATGGTAGCAACGGGTGACTTTGACATCTTCAGAAGAATTGGGAACCCCGGCAATCCGGAGTCCCGGTGGTACATTGGCTAAGGTTAGGGAAATTTCCGCCCGGTTCACCGGTTTCCGGCTACTGCTGCCATTGAAAATGAGATCTGTTATGCGGGTGCTACGTAGAGTTTTGGATCTTTGCTCGCCAATGACCCAGCGAATTGCGTCAGATACATTGCTTTTCCCGCAACCGTTTGGGCCGACAATGGCGGTAAAACCGTTTTTAAACTCCAGGTTAGTAGGGTCGACAAACGATTTAAAACCCTCTAACTCTAAATTTTTTAAGTACATATTTGGTTTGGCTCCCGGGGTTATCGGATCTTTTAAGGCTCGTATGC
>JYMV01000356.1_pt1 | contig 27034 bp, 19 predicted proteins | sample 338911 | NCBI WGS metagenome assembly JYMV01 (sample SAMN03354496, study PRJNA234377) | hydrothermal vent metagenome | biome: Deep sea; feature: Hydrothermal plumes at the Eastern Lau Spreading Center, Western Pacific Ocean; material: Seawater | place: Tonga | collected 2009 | depth 2000 m m
AAAAATCGCCTCACCCGACCGGACTCGATTCCATTCCGAATACTGTTAAAACAAAATATAAAAAATACGAACGCTGGGTAAATAGCTAGTGTTCCTCTCGTGTCTGACAAGTTGATTGAGTTCCCAGGATGAAAAAATGTATTTTCAATATAGTGTGAAAGAGTAGGCCACTTGAGTCCAGAATAAGCATACACAAGGGCCTGCATCAAAATGAATAACAGCAATAAAATCCCCAAGTTTTTTTCAGCTAGGGGTAGTTGACGTAACTTTTCAATAAAAATAAAAACAAATAAAAAAACCGTCCCAGCGAAAAAAATCTGCACCGCAAATAAACGAAAGAAACGGACAGCCAACATGGTCCACGGTGAAAAATCTTGCAGGGGAATAATGAATAATCCAGCTAAACAAATAACAACTGCAAAAACCCCAATCAAGGTAGAGGCCCGAAGAGAAAACCGAACTACGCGAAATAATACTAGGCCTAGCCCTATCCATAAACACACACAACCCATTATCAATTGCTTAAAAGTAGTATCCAGAGGACCATCAAAGTTTAAAAGAATAAGAAACCATAATGAAGGCAAAGTAAATGCCGCCATGGCAAATCGGATGATTATAGGGTTCCGCTCGCTAAGGAATTTCTCCTGACGATCAAACGCGCATACGAGGAGAAAGAAAGGCAATATTGAATAAAGGAAAAACTCTGGCCTCGTCCAACTAGCCAGCCCAAAAAAGAATCCACTCAACAAAGCAAGCGACCTATTTTGTTTCATTACAAGACTTTCAGCTGGATCTAAAAAATTTTTTACCAACGAAAACCAGTATAGTATGCCAACCGCATAAAATACTCCGGCCGTCCAATCGAGAAAGGGGAGGAAACTGTGCCACCATAGATAAGGCGTGGTGCCTAGAACAAGAGTCCCCAGGGCTGCGGTGTGTGAGTTCTCTAAGTGACCCCATAACCTGTGAAATACCACAATGAGTAAACAAAAATACAGGACAGGGAAAATAATGGGCAGCTGTTCAATGCCTCCGGATATAAACCATGCATAGAGTAGTCCGATCATCGGTGGATACTGGCGAAATTGCGAAATAATTCGTTCCGAGTCGAACCGTGCTTCGTGAAAATAAACCATTCCCTTCACGTGGTACCAAATTCCATCAGCCCCAGTAATTGGGAAATATATCGCGCAAGCTATACCTAAAGTAAAAAGAACCCCGAGAATTTTGAATGCCTTGGTATACAAAAACCTTTCTGATTTGAACTTTAAGACAACGCTTGAAAAAAGTTTTGACTGTGACCAAAGCCAGAGAAGATAAGCAAGAAGTGTCCCTGCAGTAAGAATCAACTGCCAACCCAAGGCAGGCTGAATCTTAAACACGATAAGCAGGAAAAGGAATAGCGATTTTATACCCAAACCTAGAAGAACTGTCAGTGCCATAAGTTCGCTTCTGGTATCAACTATTTGAAGTCGAGAAACGAAAATCCCGGAGATAACCATTATCATCAGAATGTCTGCTAAAAACATTCAGGCCTCATTTCCTAAAAAATTTGAGGTGACTCAAACATTGAGTTAATTTATATAATGGCACAAGGCACAAGAAGTGGAGTGTTTTGTATGCGAGCAATCTATCCGCCGATTAGCTTATAGTGCGCAGGATTACAACGCAACCAAAGAGACGCACGCCCATAGTTAGTAAATTGAGCTTACAAAAAAATAAATAAACCTTAAGTACAATTAAATACTAGGGGGATTACAGCCCGATAGTTTTTGGTATGTTATTTGTGCCTAAGAAGAATTTTATTTAATTCTTATTTAACATCAATACAATACTTGTCGCTGTCGGAATGGATAGAAAAAAGAGATGATTTTTTTATCCCCATAAACTAACGTAATTATTGTTTCAAGTGCCCAAATAAAACTTCAAATATATATTTAAAAATCAGTCGCCACGAATACCTCTCACTCCAAAGACATACTTGGAGTTTCTACTCATACTTACAGGCATATCTCTAAAGATTTGAGAAATTTGCTCTCTTTTTTTTTCGTTGAACTTTAATTCTAAAATAACAGGGGGCGGTAAGATGGCTTTGCGAGTGAGGTTAGGGAACGAGCTATAACGTTGATCAAATATCTTGAGTCTAGTGTCTAGTGTGATTCGAATAGTATGATCTCGGTTAATAAAATAATTTCTTTTATAACTATTAATTAAAACAGGAAGCGGGTTCTCTTGAAAACGGCAACAAGCTTCATGAGACAAGGAACCTTTTAATCTCTTGAAAAAAGTATCCCAATTTGTGCTTTTATTTAATAGATCTATTGAAACCTTATAGCTATCCTTCCATGTGTACTGATTTTTACGGTTTTTAAATTCCAGGGTTCCTTCCTCTGAAAAAAAAGACTCTCCGTACCAACGGTATCTGACCTTAGTTCTCGAACTAAAGCCAGATAGGGTCTCCCAAAACGAACTGTAATCTTGAGAGTCAAAGTAAATATTATTAACAATTCTATCTGGGTAATGGAAAAAAAAACCGTGAGAATGGTGTTGAACCCAGTGCAATAATCGATGGTATTCAAGTTCTGGAGCAGTGTATTTTATTTCCAACCTTGCTTCTGAAGGAATTACACCTTGATTCATTTTAGCCCTGACTTCATTGAAGTTTTATAAAGTCTATTGATATCGAATTCTGACGGTTCAACCAATGTTCCACTCAACATCACTTCGTTTCCATTTTGAACCAACGCATTGGGAGTCGAATGTTTAAAGATTATATCTTTAGCACGTAAAGTTGCTGCAGAATAAACTGGTTTTTTTGTATATGCCATTAGTCCTGCTAATTTTGCTCCCATGATTTTAGAATTTTGAACGGTTACATGCGAACCATCTTTACTAACTATACCGACACCCACTTTTTGAATAGATAATTTGGAGCTGGTTAGATAACTTTCCTCTCCTACAGATATTGCTTTATCAGCAATATTAAGGAATTGAGTGCCTGTGATAGTAACTCGGGCTCCACTTAAATCTATACCATCACCGCCTCCAACATACCCAATGTTTTCAAATACCCCTCCCGTGACAACTCCATTTGAAAAATCTGCATCCAATCCGTCAGAAATAGCATTTTTGATATCAACTTCCATTAGATCAAAATTTGACCTAATGATATTTAGTGCGTCTTCACAACGATTCTCAGAAAATGTAACATTTTTTAAGTAAATGTCCGATTCGTAAAAAGTTACTCCCGCTGTGACCACCCAATCATTATTTTTAATACCCTTAGTATTTTTAATTTTCACATGGGACCAGTGGGAAGGGGTCTTGGATTTCATAACAACAATTCCTTGCCAGTAATTTTTTTTTGTTGAATTTTTTATTCCTTGCAAAACTACTGGCCTGTCTTTTGTTCCTTTTATGGTTACCGGCCCCCTGGCAAGCAGACCAGCAGAAGACTTAAAGTATAATGTGGTTCCTTCCAACAATATTAATTCGAAACCTTCTGGTACTACTAACCAGGAGTCGACCTGCCACTGACCTGGCTTAACGTGCAAAATTCTTTTTTTTATATCCGCCTCTAAAAAAGTGTGCTGGGACAACGTTTCTTCTAGAGTTTGCTGGAATGCTATCGGTTTAGTTGCACTTGGAAAATAAAGAATAGATTTTATGGTATGTATTTTTTTATCGCCCTTAATATTAGCTGTAACCACAAACTGGGACCCTGTCTCGATATATTTTCTTTTGAAATGAATTCTTTTTCCTGTGGGCAGCCCCCCTTTTTCAGAGTAAGCTAAATGAAAGGGGAATAATGGCCCTTCCTCAAAATTTAATTTTACAGGCTCTTTTTTAGAGGAGTCGGATAATTGAATATCGGAAACGATAACGTCATAAGGCAGTGGATTCTGGAGCTCGAGATAATGACCCGCTTCATTTTTAACGAGATACACTTGTAAAATTTTTGGATACAATAAGTCTTTTCTTTTTATGCTATTAAGCTTTTGTTCTGCCCACTGAGTAAGCAAACTCAAATCAACTCCTTCCAACCAAAAAAATTCTTTATGCAAGGCCCTAAGATTATTATTCGTTAACCCTTCCATCCAATGGGCAGTTGTCCCATCCTTGGCTTCTTCAACAAGTCTTTCTAGGGTTTCCATGTAAACTTTTCTTATAGAATCATCTAAGATTTTGGCGACGATAGGTTCGGCGGTGGGATCGTGGACTGGCTTTTGGTTGTAAGCAATACCTGCATCGAAGCCTATCGGTTCAAGATAACCGGTGATTGCGTTATAATAAAAGCGTAGGTTGTGCCACCTCAGCCCATGCCATGCACCCCAGAAATCTCCAACGGCAATAAATCGACCCATTAAAATTGGGTCAAATACTTGGGAAGGCTTTAATGTTCCACCAACAAATGCTCTTAATAATCTTGTCGCGCTCTCCAACTCGTTGGTAAGTTTTTTAGAACTTTTAATGCGATTTAGGCGAAACGGTTTTATTGTTGCGTTTTTGTAATTATCGTAGACGCCTTCAAATCCGCGTCCTTTAGAAGCTTCCGACTCTGCTAACCAAACCATTGATTCGTCAAACCTAAGTATCACACCTGCCCTTCTCCCTTGCGACTCTAATAGTTCCTTTGAAAAATGTTCTTCTAGAGCCATGATACCCATTTTTGTACCATTCACAGTAAGATCGACAAATGAATGTCTCGGAGCCAAAATATTTTCTCTTTTTATTGCTTCAAAAAATAATCTATCTCCATCATAAATACGAGCTTTTGGATTCTGCAACGAAAACCGACGCATTCCTAAGAGATGGTCGTCACCCTGCGCCTTCACTCTAAAAGACATTTTTTTATCACTTGGATTGCGCGCCCAATCTCCCTTAAGACGTAATTTAACTTTTACCGTACGTCCTTCATGTCTGATCTGTGCAGGAACGTAATCGTCTGCTCTTGTGATTAGCACTCCCTGCTGCAAACTTTCTTTGCGTTTTTCTTGTAGTTTTCTAAAATGTTTAAATTTAATATCTATATAAACTTCTGGCAAATCTGCTCCGCGAATATAAGAATCCATCCATCGAAAAGGTCCTAATGTGACAGCTTTTAAAGCTTTATCCGCCGTTCTTGCATTCGCTATTTTAATAATTATTTGAGGGTTCTTGTTGATCATATAGACTGCGAAAAAAATACAAAGAAAAATAGCGACAAACGCAGTGAAAATTAATTGTTTGAGGCTAGTTTTTGCAGGTGGTGTTTGGTCATTCGGATTAGGTAGCCTGTTTTTTCGGAGCGTTGAAAAAATATTTGCCCAGGAAGTAGCTTCCCGCTTTTGACCTTTAATAATCATGTTGATTAATCGACAGGAATTCGACTTTGATCAAGGAAGGTAACACCAATACCAGAAAAGGTTGCGTGTAATTCATCTACCAAATTAGACAATTTGTCAGGGTTTTTGATATCAATAAAATAGGTAGCTTCAAAACCACTATCTCTGGAATCAATGCGCCGAAGATCAGAAACTGTCACATGCTTAGAGATAAGTTCATTAAGCTTACTTAAAACAAATTCAGGCAAGGTTTCTTTGTCTCTGATATCTATGGAAAGGTATAAGTTTTTACCTTGAGAATCATCACGTCGAGTCCATTTAAATAAGGCCATAGTCACAAGAATCACTAAACTTGCAAGAACAGTAGGTAATGTCTGATCGGCTCCAAGGCCAAGCCCCATAGCGATAGCGATAAATAGATAGGCAAGCTCTTCAGGTTCTTTGATAGGCGTCCGAAATCTGACTATTGATAGAGCACCCACCAAACCTAGCGACAAGGCTAGAGATGATTTTACTATTGTGATAATTAAAATAGTTGTTAATAAAACAAACGGACAGACATGCTGAAAATCTCTTCTATTGGTCAACGCAGAACTAAAATACTTAAAATGCAACCGAAGGAGAATAGACAATATGATGCCTACTCCTAAGTTAATAAACAAAGCGGTAAGGGACAAAGGTGCTGTGGCGGTCAAACTTAAACCTTGCTGCATTTAACCCTCCTTAGAAATTCTATTTCTAGTAAACAAGTGAGGTGGTGTTTGTGAAACAGTAAGATGTTGGGGCCTCAACGGACTAGTGGGTCGATGAAAGGACTCGAGTTGCAATTTTACATTAATTCCAAAAGAACAATCTCTTCACGCGGCTATAAGTATACCCTAATTAACTGGTTATCCAAACAAGATTCCTATTTGGTTTATAGACTTTCGATATTTTCTCAAAAAAAATTATAATAACACGAACCTCTCTTTAACAAACGACTGAAGTTAAAATCACTGCTAGCAAACAGCTTGCTTTAATCCGACTCCAAAAAAATTTACAATGTTTTCTTTTTCCCTAATTATTTTTAGAGTTGTCCTTCTTGGTTGGTAGCATTTTAATCTATTGGTCCTACCGGTTGTTTGAATCTATTCGCCCCTGAAGGCTTCCTCTGCCTCCTGAATTATTTGTTCTGTACGGAAGGTGTGCCTACCAGAAAAGTGAAATACATTGAGTTTTTTGACTTCTGCTTCACGGGCTATAATCCCTGCTTGGCGTGCAGTCAGGTGACAGCGTTCCTGCCCTCGAGCCTCTTCTTCAGCAAGGAATGGCGATTCACAAAAAAGGATATCTGACCCTCGCACCAAATCCACAATTCTTTTCTTATTCGCCTCATTATATACCGTATCGACAATATAGGATATTTTCTGACCAGGGGATACCAGTACCAGTTCTTCCCTCAACTGACGCAAAGGCTTTTTCTGACTTCCTTTTTCCACCAAGGGAACTTCCAAAAGATATTCATCTGATTTTCCTTCGTAAACACATTTCTTAAGTTCGTTGAGCCATGGACCGGACTGGTAAAACATTTTTGCAAGTCGACTCTTACAAATATTCACATGACTTTTTTCCTCTAACGAAAATCCCAGACAGGGGACATGGTGCTCTAGAATCGCGGTGCGAACAATGAATCTATCTTCATCCACCAAAATACCGTCTACAAAAGGAATCTCTCTTTCATCAGTTTTTTTAAATCGGTCAATAGCTTTGAATTGTGCCTTGATCAGATGACCTGGATGAACCTCCGTAACCTCTATCGTCACCGATTCGCTGTAACGATCGACTAAGTTCCATGTAAACCCAGCAAGTTTGCCTGTGACATTAGCGATGAAGTTTTCTGGACCGTATAAATCAATTGTCTTCCCTCGCCCAAAAACCACTCTAAGCAAATGATCGAATCCAATAAAATGATCAATATGTGTATGACTGATGAAAGCATGGGATATTTTCAATAGTTCACGATTTGTAGTCGAGGAGAGATCACCCAGATCAAACTGCAAAGCCCTTTGTTCGCAAAGAAACTCCACCATAACCCCCGGATCACCAAGCGGATCATTTATTAACTTAGGCAAAAAATTAGACTGCATATTAATTGTTAGTGCTGAGTAAATAGGCTTCTATGAAAGAACCAATATCACCATCTAAAACCGCATCGACGTTTCCCATTTCATGATTGGTGCGAAGGTCTTTAACAAGGTGGTATGGCTGAAGGACATAAGAACGAATTTGACTTCCCCATTCGATTTTCTTTTTTGACTGCTCCTGCTCTTTTTTTTCTGCGTTTAACTTTTCTTGTTCCACCTCAAAAATCCGGGCCTTAAGAACTCTCATTGCGGAAGACCTATTTTTATGTTGAGATCTTTCGTTCTGACACTGCACCACAATACCTGTAGGAATATGGGTGAGCCTCACAGCAGAGTCGGTTGTATTTACCCCCTGTCCCCCGGGACCCGATGCGCGGTATACATCGACCTTCACATCTTCATCTTTTATCTCAACCTCTACATTTTCGTCCACTTCGGGAAAAACAAAGACTGATGCAAAAGATGTATGTCGCCTTTTGTTGGCGTCATAAGGAGAGATACGCACTAATCGATGCACTCCAATTTCAGCCTTCAGGTAACCGTAAGCGTAATCCCCTGAAAATATCACAGTAGCACTTTTGATTCCTGCTTCGTCCCCGTATTGAATATCCAAAATTTCTGCCTTGTATCCGTTACGCTCACCCCAGCGTGTATACATTCTTAACAGCATTTGCGCCCAATCTTGAGACTCTGTTCCTCCGGCACCTGAATTAATTGATATAATAGCATTATTAAAATCGCTCTCTCCAGAGAGAATGGCTTTCACCTCCGCACTCGCCAACTTGATTTCCAACTCGTTAACCGAGTTTTCCATTTCACTTAGCAGCGATTCATCTTGTTCTTCTTCAGCCAGCTCTAAAAGGGCGCTATGATTTTGATCAACTTCATGAAGGTTCTCCCACGACTCGACAATTCGTTGATAAATAGATCGTTTTTGGAGAACTTTTTGAGCAGATTCGTTATCTTCCCAAAAATCTGCCTGCGTGGTTTCTTTATCTAAGCTTTCGATTTCTTTTAATTTATTGTCGATGTCAAAGATACCCCCTGAGCCGGTCTATCCGCCTACTTTGATCTTGATATTTTTTTCTTAAATCATCCAGAATCATTTCAATCTCCTTGAATACTATTTTTTTAAACTTATTTATCTCAAATAAATTTACTGAAGCGAGTTATCCATTAAAACCGCTGGAGCTACGAAAACCCTCCTACAACCTAACTTAATCCGTTAAAATAGCCGATAGCATTTTAAAGAACCGGCCAACTGAAAACCCTTATAAACAAAGATCATTCCTCAGGGGAAATAACCAAGTTTACATAGCGACTAACGTCTTTAAAAAACGCCTTGAAAAGATTGTAAGTGTGTATAAATAAACCTTATCTTAGAAAAACTGTTCAGCGTCTGATCATCCAAGCGTAAGAAACGACTCATGGAATATCATACATTTTTATTTCCTCTCACGGTACTGATAACGGCTATTTCCTGCCGGTTGCCGTTCACGAATTTCCCCTTGGATGATGATTTCTCAATCTATACCTATCGAGCTCGGTTTGCCAAGCTCGGCCTCAAATGGAAACAAGACATACAGCTCATTGGAAACCCCTTCTGGAAAATGCCTATTCTCGATTTTTTATACGGGAATTCTGAAGGCGGTGTTCGGCGTTTGCGTGGACTCCAAACCGTATTTCACATGCTATCTGCCGTAACCATATATTACGTCACATGGTCGTTTACACAAAACTCAACCGCAGCGCTTATAGCAGGGTTGCTCTATGCGTTTTATGGAACCAGCCCTGATCTTACAGCAGGTTCTTTTAACTTCGAGCAGTTCTATATACCTTTCGTTCTTACTGGGCTAGCGTCCATAGAATCTGGTCCGGAAAGTATTTTTTTTGCTGGCGTCTGCTTTGGGCTAGCATCTCTAGCAAAAATTACCACCCTAATTTATGTTCTCGCAATGATGTTACCGGCAGCCATTATATACGGAACACAGGCTACTCTGATTATGGGACTGGGAGCAGCAATCCCCCTATTGATATCAGGCCTGATTGACTGGAAACTCGGATACATGGATGCTCTATCCAGGAAACAAAATAACACCCGACTGGCCACCACTTTACGTCTGGTAAAAACAAAAAAAATGTACTTCAGTATCTTGCGGGAAGTGTATCTGATCATCAAGCAAACGCTTCCAGTTTGGATTGCTGGTCTCCCCGCTCTGATCCTCACCCTTGTTTCTAACAATCATCTATTTTTACTTGCTTTTGCCGGAGCAACGATAGCCATGATGATCGCTCAGCGAACCTTTTCCCGTTACCACTACCTACCATGGATCGCCCTGTTATCTATCACATCCGGACTGGGAGTAGATTTGGCTTTAAACTCAAGTGTTACTACTTGGCTTTGGGGATCACTGTTTGTTTTCTCACTCGCTTGGAATCTAGAATCCCTCGCACCCTATTATCTTCTCCCACTCAAACCTAGCACTCTTGCCCGCTACGAAAAATTCGACCAATATCTCTATTTACCTTATCTCGGCAGACAGTTGAAACGACTGGCGCGCCTAAGAAAACAGTCTGATCAAAGAATTTATGTCTGGGGAACCTTTTCTCAAATCTACCACCTCACAGGACTCCCTGCCTCCGATAATTATTTGCATTACTCTGTTGGCCCCTGGGATACCCCATCTCTTGAGGGTTTTTTTAATTCGATGATCGAAGGACTTTTGAAACACAGACCAGCGTATCTGATTAAATCATTTCAAGATCTTGACATGAATATTCTTGAACAGATTACGGGTCTCCGCTACCGCTTAATTAAAGTGGTCTTAGCTCGCTTCGCGGTTTATAAGCTTGAAGCGATAACCTCTATCCCAACCGACCCGATGTCTCTAGCTTTTTTAGAAAAAATGAACTTAATGAAATCCTTAACTGGTGAGCAACGGCATGCTCCTGGCATTAATCGTGAGGACTTCTTACAGAATAGAATAAATACGGCCACTGCCCAATGTAAAAAACTTTTAAGACTCAATCCGCAAGACGTGGACGGTTGGGATTACATGGGAGAAATTTACGCGTCACTTGATAAGGCTACCGAAGCGACTTCCTGTTACCAAAGGGTTTTAAAGATTGCTCCTTACCGCCCTGAAAACCGACTTTCGCTAGCAACACAACTTATCAAACTAAACCAACTTGATGAAGCAAAGGCATTGATAAAAGAAGAAACTAAAAAATTTGGATACAATTCAGAAACCTTTTATTTACTAGCCAAAATCAATGTTGAACAAAACAACTATCGAGAAGCTGCAAATGCTTTAGACCGTGTAAAAATCCAATTTCCAAAGACAATTAATTGCTGGGAATGGGCTGTCGACGCATTGGGAAAATTACAAGATACCTCTAGATTAAAAAGTCTCTACAAGGATACTGACACGATAGGATTGATGAGTGACCGAGAATGGGTGCGCACTCGGTTAGTGAAAGAGCTAGCAAGGCTTGAAAGTCAACAGCGTCCCGAGCATAAAACAATAAATGAATTTTTAAAAAACGAACCGGGGAATACACTTCTAAAATATGCCCTAGCATCAGAATTAGAGCGGGCGGGACATTTAAATTCTGCTATCGAAAAATTTGAGCAAGTAGCCTCCAAAAGAAAAAACTACCCTCATGTTCAAGCAAATGCCTACTTTCGTCTAGCCCGTTTAACTTCCGGTCATCAAAAAGAAAAATATTTGAACAAGTGCCTAGCATTGGCTTCTGATCATGTTGGAGCTAAAAAATTACTCGCAGAAACAGAGAACACGAACGCATCAGATGCTCAATTGATTTAGAATTTTATCTAGTTCGCCGATAAGGCTATAATGTTGATGTGCCTTTTTAAATGAGTAATTGAGAGGGTCTTGCCTTGAAAGTCAGTGTTGTTGTCCCAAACTGGAACGGAATAAAATTTATCGGTATGTGCCTAGACTCTCTGGCCCGATCTGATTTCGATAGTTACGAGGTGATCGTAGTCGACAATGGATCAATCGACGGATCACGTGAAATGATCGAGGAGAAATATCCACAGGTCCGCCTAATTAAAAATCACGAAAACATGGGGTTCGCGGTTGCATGTAATCAGGGCATCAAGGCAGCGACAGGGGCTTACATCAGCCTACTTAATAATGATATCGAGGTAGAATCGAGTTGGCTATCCAAGCTTTACGAAGGCATGGAACGCCACCCGGAATGTGGTATGGGTACCACAAAAATGATGTTTCTCGGCCAGCGCGATGTGTTCTACAACACCGGCGACCTGTTTCATGCATGGTCAACAGGCGGTGGGCGCGGACAAGGAGAAAAAGACATCGGCCAATATAATCGAGAGGATTACGTTTTTGGCGCCTGCGCTGGCGCTGGAATCTATAGACGTGATTTCTTTGAACAAGTGGGAATCTTTGATGAAGACTTCTTTATTTTTGCTGAAGATGTAGACATAAATATGCGCGGGCAGCTACAGGGATTTAAGTGTATTTACCTTCCCGAGGCCAAGGTTTATCACATAGGAACTGCCACCGTAGGACTGTATAGTGACCGTTATATTTACCTTTGCAAACGCAATGATATATTCGTGCTTATCCGCAATTATTCTTTGAGAATGTACTTCCGGCACCTGTGGACTATTTTGAAACATCAGTTCAATGACATTAAATACTTCACGTACCGCGGACAAGGCATTATCTTATTCAAGAGCAAACTGGATGCATTTAAAATGCTTCTCCCTATGCTTTTCCGTCGCTTCCGAATACAAAGTTCGCGTACCGTACCTGACAGCAAAATTGAACCTCTAATCATCAAATCCTGACTCTCTCCATGACCTATCCGACTAAGACTATCTACCATCCTTATGGGATCAGCATAGAACAGGTGGTTTGAAATAGTTTAACGCTTATATCTACCGGACAATCCTTTTTCGATATGATTTGTTTTATAAATTTGATTATGATTAAATACGTCCAAGCTGTGTTTGGTTGAATTGGTGGTTTGAAATATTTTTCAACCCTTCACAAACCTACCGTGTTTCCTAAATAATCTGTAATCGAATCCATGCTACCCATCGCTTTTGAAAATTTATTTCGCTCAGATCATGAATCGTCGGAACAGCTTTCGCCTCCTTCAGGATTTGCCTTTTCTCCTCAGGGACATTTTGTCATTACAGACGATTTTAACCACCGTATTCAAATTTACGACGGCGATAAACCGTTAGGAAGTTTTGGCGAAAAAGGTAAGGGGAACGGGCAGTTCCATTACCCCAAGGGTATCGCGATAGATAAACATGGGAATATTTACGTTGCAGATAGCTGGAATCACCGGGTCCAAAAATTTGACCCACAGGGGAATCATCAACAAACTTTTGGGTCATACGGAGAAGGAAAAGGCGAACTGAATGAGCCTTACGATATCATGATTGAGAATTGTGGCCGTATCCTGGTGGTCGAGCGTTATAATCATCGCCTTCAGTGGTTTTCGCCGGAAGGAAACTCTCTTGGATGGATTGGCCAACGTGGCACGGTTCTGGAGGAACACCTTGCCTCTTTCTATGAAACTTCCGCTGACCTTTTTGCGTCCCCAGCGTTTGAGTTTCCAACCTCCATAGGAACGGACAGCCAGGGAAATTATTTCATTACTGACAGTGGCAATCATCGCATCGTCAAGTTCAACAAAAATTGGCAGAGGGTACTTACATTTGGTGAACGAGGAGAAGAAGTTGGTCAGTTCCAGTACCCTCTTTGCGTCTCCATTGGAGAAAATGACCTTCTTTATGTAAGTGATTTAAATAATAATCGTGTTCAAATATTTTCTCCGTTTGGACAATTCCTAGATTCAATAGAAAAAGTCGATGACTCTACGCCCCTCAAGGCTCCCTGTCTAACAGCTATAGATTCTCATGGAAAGCTGCATGTCGGCCTAGTCTTTAATCCACGTATATTTCGTTTTTCTACACCTTCTGAGTCTTTGGAATCAATTGTCGGTGACAGAGTTCAATCTGACCCCAAAAATCCGGAGTGGTCTATACTCCAAGGTCAACTCGCGGAGCAATCAGCAGAACCCTTGAGAGCAACCGAAGATTATGCAAAAGCTATCCAACTTATGCGATCTGAAACAAACCGCGAATGGTCGACAAAAACTTTTGACGCAAACCTCCTTTTAAATCTCAGCCGTATAGTTCTAAAAGAGCATAGCTCTTCAAAAAATGAAACCGCTCTTCTTAATGGACTTAAAGTCTTTATTCAGCAAATAAAGTACTCTCGAGAAAAAGTTCAAAAAACTTATGAGGAATGGGAAGAAGTCGCCCGAAAATTTAGCGATAAAGAGTTTAAAAAACAATTGGAGATTCTTGAGGACCGAGAAGACCACCGTATTTTTAATCAGGAATTATTCGACGTAGAGAAACAAGATAAAATTTTATTTAGAGAAATTCGGGCAGCATCCTACAAACACTGCCGGTTATCTGATCAATTGGCAGAATACATAAGTAATATAATTTCTAGCCAATGTTCAGCAATATTAATTCAGGCTGGGTGTGACAATCTGGTCGAACGATTAAACGAGTTGGAAGAGGCTTTCTCCGCTAAGCTAGCGCTCAAGGAAACAAATGAACTGGAAATGGTCAAGGCTTTTAGCAAGTTACAAGAGGACCAGTCGAAGTGGAATATTTTTCTTACTAATTTCCTTGCTAACAACCGAATAGTCCTTCTATTTACGTCATTGCTTTTCGAACTACGTACCTTGCTCATTACTTTCAAGTGCTCTGCCCAAGCATCAACAGAAAACCAAAAAATAAATGCAATTTTAACAAAGGTCATTGGGCAATCTCCTACCAACCAAATTGTTCCAAAAATTTTATTAGGCATTCAAGAAACTCGGTCTGCTCATACTATTATTGACACTTTGTGGAGAGATCTAATCGATACATGGATTGCCCTCGGAGGGAAAAATAAAAAACCTTCGATCAGGAAACTCGAACTAGATTATTTTTCGCCCGTACCCTTCGATATAGAAGATTTAAATATTGAAGAAATTATTAACTCCTACAACGTCGAAAGTACCGGGTTTGAAATCAAATCTAAGCAACTCATTATGGGAAACAGCGCGTACTGCACAGATTCTTTACCTGATGCTTTTGCACAAAGAATTTCTCAAATTTTAGAATCGCAAACGGATTATGACGCAAAAAACCAGGAACTGCAGGATCAACTAAAAGATCTTCACAAGCAACATGGAGACTTAAATCAGCAACTGAAGCGCGTTAACCCACAGGACAAGCGTACTCCTATCTCAATCAACAACAATATTTCTGCGGTTAATTTTCAGATCAGTCTTCTTAAACGAATGATTCTGACTCTTGAGGTCAACGAAAACCATAATATCAACCGATTGATAACTGGCTCCGCCCTACTTGCTACTAATAAAGAGGCGGCTCAAGAACCATCTGCTCAGTCTTTTTATGAAAACCTAGCGGCCTACCATTCGCAGGAAGAAACTCAAGTCGATTGTATCGCAAAAGAAATCAAAAGTTTCAACTTCCGCTTCCCTGACTTAAAAAATCAGCAATTAAGCCTAAACCTGGAACAAAACATAGAGCACGTTGATCGCTCGATACAATTAGAGAATGAAAGAGAAGAAATAAAAAATAACCTAGAAGATTCAAAGTTTAATCTCATCCGCCGCTCTAGAACATGCAATAGGCTGGGCCGTCTGTTTGATTTTCTTCGTCAAACTAACGCATATAACAAGGAAAGGTCGGTTTTTGAACTAGTGCCAGCTCTTGGTCACTCGCTTACTCCTATGGGTCCAGCTATAGGAACCCTTGCACAACCCATGGGGTTAGCTTTTGACGCTAGCGGAAATCTATTTTGCGTAGACCAAGAAAACCATCATGTGCGCCGGATATCGCAGTCCGGTGTATGTCTCGCTCAATTTGGAGGATGGGGTAATGGCCCTGGAAGATTCCAACATCCTGTCAGTTTACAACTAGATCGGCAGGATAACGTCTATGTTGTTGACATGAATAACCAGAGGATTCAAAAGTTTTCACCAGATGGAGACTTTCTTTTGGCATTCGGTGATTGTGAGGAAGAAGGACAGCGTTTAGGTATGGTCTTCTCATCTTCTATTGACAATAAAGATAATCTTTGGGTGGCAGACACCTCCCATCATCGAATTCAAGTTTATGATCCAAACGGTAAGCTTACGAATTCGGTTGTTCCTAAAGATTTGAAGCATCCTATCGGCATCTGTTGTCTCGAAAATGCTGAATATCTTGTTGCTGACCAGTCTGACGACCTCATTAAACGCTACGATTCACGTGGAAATTTGTTAGCAAACCTTACGCGAAAAGAGACAGGATTTGGGGATCTATATATTACGACGTTTAGTCACACTTATGGGATCTTCGCCTCTGACCACTGGAGCAGTCGTATTCTTCACCTAGACTCTTCCTTGAATATTCAAGGAATTTACGGGAATTCTGGAAGACGAGTCGGACAGTTTAACCGGGTAGGGTGGATGGATACACGCAATGATCTTCTTGCAGTCGCAGATATGTGCAACAATCGTATCCAGTTTTTCGATATCAAGAAAACTCTCTCCTCTTAACTACTTTCTCTTAATCATTCAAAATTTTTAATCGGGTAAAGAACGGACTTTGTATGATCTAGATTGTTTTTTTCTATCGTTCGATCAAACTCATCTTTGGTAAAATTATCTTCAAACACAGTTCCATTGTCTTTTTTTAACTTTTCTACACGGTAGGTTTTAGCCATATCTATCAAAGAAAACGGCAACAACAAGGGGAATTTTTTTGCTGCTTGAATAAAGTGGCTCATACTCCAAGTCTCAATTCTGTTGGTTGCGAGAAGGACTGTAGCTATACGATCATGGTCTTCAAAACAATAAACCCTATTGAATTGACCGGAGAACGTTTTCCAGTCGTTAGGCTTCAGTAGATTGCTTTTCCCGTATAGATTAGATCCAACCACCCCTCTGGAAGAAAGGATCTGGTTCACATCTTCATAAAACTGAATAGTTTTAAGGTGAAATGGGATCGATCCGCCTTTAAAGGCATCGAGATAAATTAAGTCATAAGTTTTTCTACCTGACATCTTTCGAACAAATCGACGCCCGTCATCATGGTGCACTTTATAGTTCGATGTCTCGTTTAAATAAAAAAAGTTTTTAGAAATATCTATGACCTTTTGATCTATTTCAACAACGTCTATAGTAGACTGTGGGTACAAACGCGATAAGAAGTTGCTCACAGCGCAACCACCAAGACCTATCATAAGGATTCTCCTTGGGGCGGGTTGCAACAAAAGAGCAGTAATTAGCAGTTTTGTATTAACTAGGACCAGAGTACCCAGTTTATTAATATCAATACGGCTTTGCAGAAAAAAATCGTTCTTTTTTCGGAACCACATTTCACGCTTGGAGCCTTTGTGCATAACATAAATATCGTTGTAAGCGCTTTTTTCTCGAGCGAGTATCTTGACTTTTGAATCCATTTTTTTTTGACCGAAAATACTCATAATTTCTTATAAAATAACCAATAAATACCGAAAAGTATGGAAGAAGTCTTCAGTTATACCTAATTTCTCAAAGTTTGTAAGTGTTTGGCAAATATTTTTAGAGTCAACTATTTTGACTTGTCGAGATCTATGTTAATATTCTAAACAGAAGCGGAAGGCCTTTCCGGCTGAAAAAGAGCTTTAAGTTAACAAAAAAGTATCATTTAAATTATCCCATAAGGAGTTTTCTGCAATGCCTACAAAAGGCCTAAAACACAAGGTTGGGTTGGAACACCATGGAATTAAGAATGCGAAAGAAATTTTCTGGAATCTGACAACGCCCGCTTTGTATGAACACATTAGCCGTAACGGAGAGGGTCATCTTTCACATTTGGGCCCCGTGGTCGTTGCTACAGGCCAGCACACCGGTCGTGCTCCTAACGACAAGTTTATTGTTAAAGAGCCAACGAGCCAAGACGACATTTGGTGGGGCAAGGTAAATAAACCCTTCGGAGTTGAACAATTTGATGCCTTGCATGGTCGCATACTCGCCTATTTACAAAACAAAAATTTATATGTCCAGGATTGCTGCGCTGGGGCAGACCAGGAGAAACAACTTCACATCCGCGTCATCACAGAAACTGCCTGGCATAATCTATTCGCAAGAAACATGTTTATCCAAATCAACGACCTAGATAAATTAGCTAATCATGTTCCAGCATTTACAATACTGCATGTTCCAAGTTTTCAAGCCGTACCTTCGATTGATGGTACAAATTCAGAAGTCTTCGTTGTAGTCGACTACTCTAAGCAAATGGTCCTAATCGGAGGCACAAACTACGCAGGCGAAATAAAAAAATCTGTGTTTTCTGTTCTCAATTATTTATTGCCCAAAAAACATTCAGTGCTCTCAATGCATTGTTCAGCAAATATTGGTTCCGATGGTGATTCTGCGGTCTTTTTTGGTCTTTCTGGCACAGGAAAAACGACCCTTTCTGCTGATCCTAATCGTGAGTTAATAGGAGACGATGAACATGGGTGGAGTGATAAAGGCGTTTTTAATTTTGAAGGTGGGTGCTACGCGAAGGTTATCCGCCTTTCTAAAGAAGCAGAACCAGAAATCTACCAGTGCACGCGTCAATTTGGGACGATTCTCGAAAATGTAGTTATGGATCCAGTTACACGCAGGCTTAACCTTGATGATGCAAGTCTTACAGAAAACACTCGGGCAAGTTACCCCATTACTCATATTAAAAATGCTGTTCCCGATGGGATGGGTGCTAATCCAAAACAGGTCATTATGCTTACATGCGATGCTTATGGCGTGATGCCTCCAGTAGCTAAAATGACTCCCGAACAGGCCATGTACCACTTCATTTCTGGATACACTGCAAAAGTAGCAGGAACAGAAAAAGGATTAAGCCGAGAACCTACTGCCGTATTCAGTACCTGTTTTGGTGCTCCATTTATGACCCTACACCCTTCAGTTTATGCAAATATGCTGGGCGAACGTATTGCTAAGCACAAAGTTGACTGCTGGCTTGTTAATACCGGATGGACTGCCGGCCCTTATGGAGTGGGGCATCGCATGGAAATAGCTCACACTAGGGCTATGATTAGCGCGATTCTTAAAGGTGAACTTAAAGACGTTCCAACAGAAACAGACCCGGTTTTTGGATTACATATTCCAACATCGGTTAGTATCGAAGGCCATCAAGCCGTGCCTCAAGAAATTCTTAATCCAAGAAATACCTGGAAAAATAAAAAGGACTACGATAAAAAAGCTCGTGAACTAGCTGCACAATTTGTTGAGAACTTCAAAGAATATGAGAGCAGCGTCACAAAAGAAATACTAGCAGCTAGTCCAAATCCGATGGCCTCTATTGAGCAAAGACGGCCAAAAGTTCAAAAACTAAGAGGCTGATCTCATAGTTCTCTCCGGGCGAACTATCACGTGCCGGCACAATAGTTAAAGAGTTTTGGAGGAAGCACTTTGGAAGACCGACCACGCATCGCCATTACCATGGGCGACCCCGCCGGTGTCGGACCGGAAATAATTATTAAAATGTTTCAGGGTCAGTCTGTTTACGGCTTTTCGTGTCCTCTTGTTGTGGGAGATGCAACATTTTTAAAAGAAGTGGCCTTGAAGTCAGCATCCAACCTCTCTATCACTCCTATATCATCACCTCACGAAGCATCGTTTACACCGGGTTCCATTGATGTATTGGATTTGAAGAATATTTCAAATGGTATTAATGAGGGTAAACCTAGTGCTGTGGGAGGGAAAGCTTCTGTAGAATATATTCGTACTGCCGTAAACCTAGCATTGGACCGTCAAATTGAGGCGATTGTTACTGCTCCAATCAACAAGGAAAGCATTCACCTCGCCGGGTTTACATGGCCTGGGCATACTGAAATGCTAGCTGATTTTACCGACACGAAGGATGTGGCTCTCATGCTAATGGGTGATGCACTACGAGTGGTAATCGTTACAACGCACATCCCACTCAACCAAGTAGGACAACTTATCACGCATAAACAAATAACAACTACTATTAAGCTTACTCATCAATGGTTACTTGAACATGTTACAGAATCTCCAAAAATTGCTGTAACTGGCCTCAACCCACACTGTGGTGACGGTGGAATTTTTGGTAAAGAAGAGCTGATAGAAATCATCCCAGCGCTGGATGCAGTTCGAAAAATCGGGATCAACGCTTTGGGTCCATTTTCAGCGGATGCTTTGTTCGCAAAAATTGATCAAAAAAAATACGACGCCGTAATCACGATGTATCACGACCAGGGAATGATCCCTGTAAAAATGGCCAATAAGGGAACTGCGGTTAATGTAACTATTGGACTTCCTATAATCCGCACATCCGTTGACCATGGGACAGCCTTTGACATAGCCGGGAAGGGATGCGCCTCCCCTGAAAGCCTTGAGATAGCGACACAATCTGCCTCTCAACTCACGAAGCCTATGCCCCGTCACTCAAAATGAAAAAACCACGCTTAGGACAAAATTATCTAATCGATGATAACATCGCTCACAAAATTGTTTGTCATGCTGGAATTTCCAATGATCAACATGTATTGGAAATTGGCCCGGGAAAAGGAATTCTTACTAATCTTTTGCTTGAAAAAGCTAAATCATTAACAGCTATTGAAATAGACTCTGGGCTTTGCTCAACATTAACGAACCGTTTTAAAGCATACGAAAACTTTAAACTTATTCAAACAGATGCCTTGAAGTATAATTACAGCGGGTTGAGAAACCAATGCCAAGTCGTTTCAAATCTACCATACTATGCCGCAACACATATTCTTAAGAGACTTATCCATTACCGGGAATACTTTACTCAAATCACAGTGATGTTACAAAAAGAGGTTGTAGACCGCCTAGTTGCAATCCCGGGTACTCGTGATTATGGATCGCTTTCGGTTTTTGTTCAGTTTTACTGCGAAGTAGAACGGCTTATAGAAGTCAGTAAAGAAGCTTTTTCGCCAAAACCAAAAATTGATTCTTCGGTTATAAAACTTACCCCCCTTACCACTCCAAGGGTGCAAGTAGACAACCTGAAAACATTTTTTTCTGTAGTAAACGCTTCGTTTTTACATAAGCGAAAAATGCTCAAAAATAATCTTACTGGGTGGGAAAGTTTATTTAAAAACAAAAATGGAAAAACAGAACTAGGTGGAATTAATTTGAGTCGTAGAGGAGAAACATTATCAATTCAAGACTTCGCAATTATTTCTAACCATATCAACTCATTTGATGGCTAAATCCAGCTTAGAAGAGGGGCATGTTATTTTAGTCGGCGCTGGTCCGGGCGATGTTGGACTTCTAACCCTTAGAGGAAAAGATTGGTTAGCACGTGCAGACGTGGTTATATATGATCACTTGGTCAACACGAACATGCTTCGTTTTGCTAGCTCAGCAGAACTTATATATGTTGGGAAAAAAGCAGGTTATGCCTCAATCACACAGAATGAAATTAACAAACTACTGATTGATAGTGCCCTTGAAAGAAAGGTTGTTGTTCGTTTAAAAGGAGGAGATCCTTTTGTTTTTGGCCGTGGAGGTGAAGAAGTTCAAGCTCTAAAGGAGGCAGGAATTCGTTTTACAATTGTCCCTGGAATCCCATCCCCTATCGGCGTTTCAGCGTATGCGGGAATTCCTCTTACACATCGCGATCATGCATCAACGATTTCAATCATTACAGGAAGCAACGAATCTGGAGAAGAACATTTAAAAATTGATTGGGAACATATTTCCACTCGTACAGGAACATTGGTTTTTCTCATGGGTGCGCGCAAACTACCCAGAATCATTGAACAGCTTATTAAATTTAAAAAAAATCCAGATACTCCCATCGCGGTTATTCAATGGGGTACCACTTCCCGTCAAAAAACTTGGGTTGGTACTCTTAACACCATAGTCGATATCGCCGCGAAAGAAAAAATCCAACCTCCAACTCTTACTATCATTGGTGAGGTGGTTAATCTAAAGTCGATAACTGACTGGTATGAGACTCTTCCATTATTTGGAAAAACATTTGTTGTAACTCGAGCCGAAGAACAAGCAGAATCATTTATTCATATGCTTGAAGAACGTGGAGCTGAAGCATTTCTCTATTCATCAATCAAAACCATTCCTCCGGTGGACTGGAGTCCACTCGACAAATCCCTTGAAATCTTATCAAATTATAATGGGCTAATCTTCACCAGTGTAAATGGGGTTCGTTTTTTTTCTCAGCGACTAAAGGAAAAAAATAAAGATATTCGAGAGCTAAAAGGGGTTCGCATTTATGCGATCGGGCCTAAAACCGAGCAGGCCGTCCGTAATTTGAATATTAGGGTCGATACAGTACCTGAAAATTATGTGGCCGAATCGTTAATTGAATGTATAGGCAAGGAAAATATCGAGGGGAAAAAATTTCTTTTGCCGCGTGCCAGTGTCGCTCGTGAAATTTTGCCGAACACACTGCGTGAAATGGGAGCCATTATTGATGTCGTCCCCGCTTATCAAACAATTCTCCCTGAATCGTTCGAGTCCGACTTTCTTAAACGACTAGATGAAGGGAGTATCGATGTTATCACCTTCACATCATCCTCAACCGTAACCAATTTTCTTGATCGCCTTAATAAAGAACATCATGAAAAACTTAACAAAATCGTTGTTGCCTGTATCGGACCCATCACTCAAAAAACTGCAGAGAACCGTGGACTTAAAGTAACGATCGTTCCAAGCCAATACACCGTTACTGGTCTTATCTCAGCCATCGAGGATTACTTTAAAAAGTAATATATGATTACGAAAGCAACCATCATATTGACGAGCAATCCAACACCTAAATGGATAGTATGTAGTCAAGATTCGTAACATGTGCTTCCAAGGCTACAAATCTCAGAACACCACTCTCCTTAAAAAAATTAATTAACTAATTGATTATATTGACTTTATTGGCTATAATTCGAGAGGTCGAATTTTTGATTTTATTTAAATAACCAATACCATTGCGTCGCCGGCGCTCCGTTTAAGGAGACACATTCATGAGCACAGCTGTTATCACCACCCCAGGCCTAATTCAATTTTTAAATACTCTGCGAAATCATATGAAACTATGCGGATACAGTTCTGGCACCGTAAAAGCATACCTTGGACAAGTCCAAAGCTTTATTAGTTTCAACCGCCCGACCAATCTTCGGAATATCACAGGACAGGCTATCCAGAGCTATTTGAATCAGCTTGTCGATAGCGGCCTCTCGAGATCAACGATAGATCAAGCGACCAAAGCAATGGAAATTTTATATTATGAATTGTTTGGAAAACAACTGAACCTTTCAGGGTTTAAACGACCAAGAAAAAAGCGCCCTGCCCCTATAGTTCTTACTTCTAACGAAGTTTGTCAAATAGCCTACCACGCAAAAACTTCCAGAAATCGTCTAATGATTGAACTAGCGTACTCTGTTGGTTTAAGAGTTTCTGAATTAGTAGAAGTAAAAGTGGGACATCTTGACCTCGACAGACTAATGTTGCATGTGCCGGGATTTGACAAAAATAAGCGAACTACTTTTTTCTCAAAACATCTCAAGGAGTCATTGATAAAACAGGCTGGAGCTAAAAATACTAGCCAATATTTGTTTCCAAGTGAACGGGGTAGCACACTTACAACCCGAGCTGTAGCTAAGTTTTTCAAAAAAGCTCTCATTGCATCCGGCTTAAAGAAATTAGCTACACCCCATTCTTTAAGACAGTCATTTGTCAATTTGATGCTTAATCAGGATACCGATCCCGTTGCTTTGCAAAATACTTTGGATCTAAGAGCACTCAATTCTCTCCCTTCCCCTAATTCGAAAAAAGCTGCTTAATCAATTTAGCTGCAGGCCTAACTAATCCGGCCTATTTTTTCGAATTTCTTTTCTGACTGCAATAAGTCTTGTAATTACAACAGTAAAGAAATTACTAACTTACTTTTTCGTACCTCATATTTCTTCGCTGAGGTTCGAACCCACTGTCAGTAATAATCCGCCGAATATCTTCTTCGTTGAGACAGTGAACAGTACCAGCGGCTCGCACAACATTTTCCTCTAGCATGGTACTTCCCATATCGTTTGCACCGTAATACAAGGCCATTTGACCTATTTTAGGACCTTGAGTTACCCAAGATGATTGTAAATTATCAAAATTATCCAAAAATATACGACTAATGGCCAAGGTCTTAAGATAATCAAGTCCGGTTATTTGAGAACTGATGCCAAGATCCAAGCTCAGCTCTGTGTGGCCTGGCTGAAAAGGCCAGGGAATGAACGCAGTAAATCCCCCCGTTTTATCCTGCTGATCACGTATACGCCGAAGATGCTCTACCCGATCTTCAACCGTTTCTACATGTCCAAACATCATTGTTGCAGTCGTAGGGATATTCATAGTGTGAGCACAATCCATAACATCAAGCCATTCTCTGGCCGAACATTTATGCGGACTTATTTTCTGCCGTATATGGTCTACTAAAATCTCAGCTCCACCACCAGGAATACTATCCAACCCAGATTTACTTAATCTACTAATAGTATCGGCTATGGTAAGTTTTGAGATTTTTGCAGTATGTACTATCTCCGGCGGAGATAATGCATGCAAATGTATATTAAACCGTTCTTTGATACGCCGAAATAAATCTTCAAAATAATCAATCTTCAGATTAATGTTATGGCCTCCCTGCAGAAGAATCTGTCTTCCCCCCAAGGCAATTGTTTCTTCTATCTTCCCAGCTATGGTTTCAAAAGGGTGAACATATGCTTCTTCATCACCCTCTTTCCTATAAAAAGCACAAAAAGCACAATCGGTAATGCAAATATTTGTGTAATTTATATTGCGATCAACAATGTAAGTTACAACCCTTTCTCTTAGTTTTTTTCTGGAAATACGTGAGGCAATATTCCCCAGCAACAGCATATCCGTCGTTTCGAATAATAGTACTGCTTCTTCAGGGGATATCCGCTCGCCATCGAGCGCTTTTTCAAGAATCTTCTCCGTCATCACAATGAATCTCTAAATGGTTATAGTCCAAGTCCTGGAAGTAGACCGAATCTCCTTCGCCACGTCGCACAGGTCCATCGCCAATATCAATATCGTTATCTATAAGTTTTTTTACCGCCAATTGAAACATCTCTTTCTCTATCTTAAAGGCAAAGTGCATATAACCTGTTTCACTAAGTTCCTCTATGTGGGATTGCATCTCCAGATCAGGGACTTCAAACAAAGCAATCTGGGAATTTCCGGCATCTAACATGAGATGACGTAAACCTTTGGAAAATCTTTGTGAGACTTTAAACCCCAAAACACCACTATAAAACCGTTCAGCTCGATCAAGGTGACGGACATTCAACGCAATATGATGAATCCCTAAAAGGTGCATGATTGCTAGAAATTAAAAAAAGGGGGGGGAGTTATAAAGTTCCGTCTCCTGCGCCAATGGAAGTACCAGCAAGACCATCAATACCCGTATCAACCATTTTTTCTTCTTCAGTAACGACAAAAATATGATAGCCAAACTTACTTTGAATCGGGCCGGATACTTTCCCGACAGGGGCCTGCATAGCAGCTTTTTCCAGCTCCGGAGCGGCTGTATTGAATTCCAGGAACCCAAGGTCACCGCCCTTTTTACTAGTTCCACAAGCACTATATTTTTTCGCTAATTTAGAAAACATTTTTAGCATCAATTCATTACTTTCGCAGGACTTAAGGTTTTCAAGTAATAAACCCGCTACATCTTTGGTTGATAGCACAATATGGCTAACTCGAATCGAACGAATGGACATGGCTCACCCCGTGAAATAAGCTTTATTTTTATTGATCATCAATTGTATCCTTTTTATAATTTTTTACCAAGAACTTAGACAAAAACTGTAACATATCAATAAAAAATGATGTGTTTTAGCTCTCCCTCTAAAGAACAAAGCTAACACCATTCATAACACAATGTACTCTACTAGCATTTTAATTAAACTTGGAAGTTAATCTCAACTGCTCTTTCAAGAGGTGTAGAACGAAGAAGATTTGTATTCATTAAGTCCATGAGTAAAAAGGACGTTGAGTGCGGCCGCTGCAGGCACCGAAACTATAACCCCCACCAGTCCAAAGAACTCTGCTCCCAATAAAACGGCCAATATAATTGCTACTGGGTGTAACCCTATTTTTTCACCGACAATACGTGGGGTGATTATCATCCCCTCTAAACCTTGAACCACTGCGAAAACTCCCGCCACACCAAAAACCAACACCCAGTCCTGAGTCTGCATGAAAGTTAATATCGCAGCTGGAACAAATCCAACTACCAGACCTAGGTAGGGCACCAAATTCGCTAACCCTGCCAATAAACCTATAAACAAACTCATGGGAGTACCACAAAAAAACAACCCCACACTATAAAACCCCGCCATAATCAGACCGACCATAAGTTGCCCCCTGACAAACCCTGCAAGAACCCCATCCATCTCCCTTATCAAACTCAGCACCTGTTCTCTAGATCTTGCAGGAGCAAAATCAAGGACTTTTTTATTTATCAGATCATAATCTCGAAGCAAATAAAACATAGCCACGGGGACAATCACAAGATTGGCCAAAAGTAAAATGAAGTTGAACAAACCTGCTACCGAACCCCATAAAATTGACGTAACTGATGAAAGTGCTTTAAGAGGAAGTTCTCCGACCTTTAGAAATTCTCTATTTAGGATTCCTTGTATTTTCTCAGGATCTCCAACAACGCCTAGTAATGGATAAATCCACTCTTGCATCACCGCAATGTAACCAGGTAGGTTATGAACCAAGTGCTCCGCTTGTAGTTTAAGCAACGGGAAAATCAGAAGCCCTATTCCAGTAACAAACAAAAAAATTCCCGTCATTAAAATTAAAACAGCAAAGGTTCTGGAAATTTTTAAAGACTCTAGTCGATCTGTGACTGGATCAAATAGGTATGCTAAAGCAAAAGCGATGAAGAATGGAGTAAGCACACGGCGAGAGAAGTAGAATAAAATTACGGCCAGTAAAACCCCGATAATAAAAAAGTATATTATTTGCGTGTTTCTCTCTCGATTCATATCAGAAGTCATCGAAAAACAATGGTGAGTTGTCTATTTTAGGACCTTGAGGAGTTGAGCGTTGAGCCTTTTTCTTTTTCGAACCAGGCGCCCAATGCTCTTGTATAGCGGGAATAAGAAATTCTGTTATTTTTTTTCCAGCACGACGGAAAGCCTCTAGTTCACTCGCAAAAACTTGATTTTTAGAAGCTGTAGCGAAATCACTTTTTGCCGCTACTACCGCAGATTGACTCGACGAAATGACCTTGACATTGATTCCAACTCGAACCTGCCCTTTCGCGCCTCCCTTATCTACCGTGGAAATCGAAGTAGCGTTTCCTATGATAACAATATCTGCTCCCACTTTCGACCCTACGTTCACGGCTGCTGAAATGTCACCATCTATCGCAGCCACGTCGCACAGGTCCATCGCCAATATCAATATCGTTATCTATAAGTTTTTTTTACC
>JYMV01017309.1_pt1 | contig 27033 bp, 29 predicted proteins | sample 338911 | NCBI WGS metagenome assembly JYMV01 (sample SAMN03354496, study PRJNA234377) | hydrothermal vent metagenome | biome: Deep sea; feature: Hydrothermal plumes at the Eastern Lau Spreading Center, Western Pacific Ocean; material: Seawater | place: Tonga | collected 2009 | depth 2000 m m
CACTGCAACACTAATCGGCAAATCAACATGCACCGGCCCCGGAGTCGCCAATGCGGTGAACGTGGTGGCCAATGCTTTTCAGGATCGTGTGCCGATGTTTTTTATCACGGGTTGCGTGGATGAGCGTGAAGCCATGACCTACACGCATCAGATTATTGACCATAGTGAATTGCTCAAAGCGGTCACTAAAGCAAGTATAAAAATTGTTGATGGTGCTGTGGATGTGGCAATTGACAAGGCGGTTGCCATTGCACTGGACGGTCAGCCGGGGCCGGTGCATGTTGATTTGCCGATTAGTGTTGCAGTGAAATCACAGCCGGAATGCGCCATGATAGTCTGGAGCGCTCCCTCACCTGCGGCTCCTGCAGAAGGGGCCGATTTGGAAACCGCCCGACGATGGCTCAGTGAAGCGCAACGGCCTGTGATGATTGCCGGTGTAGATGTACTGAATCAAAACTCAGAAGAAACGGTTGCTGAATTCGTAAGAGATTTCAAGGTTCCACTGATTACGACATATAAAGCTAAAGGCGTTATCCCGGAAGATCATCCGCTTGCTCTCGGCGGTGCCGGACTTTCTCCTTTAGCCGATCAGCATTTATTACCGTTGGTGCAGAAAAGCGATTTAATTATTCTGGCAGGATATGATCCGATTGAAATGCGTACCGGCTGGCGCAATCCCTGGGAGCAAAACCGGTACGATAATTGTAGAGAAAAAGTCATCAAGTTTTGCGCCGTCCCAAACATGCATTATATGCACCAGGCAGATTTGAGTTTTATCGGTCATGTCGGTGAAGGTTTGAATACTCTGAGAAAAGGAGTTTTTGCAAACCCAGTCTGGAAAAATGGAGAACCCGAAAAAGTCAGGAATGAACTGAAATCAATATTTTCCGGAACCGGAACGTCCGGCGCGGACGAAGAATGGGGACCTGCGGTGGTGATTGATGTTGTGCGAAAAGCTTTGCCACGTAACGGAGTTGCCACGGCAGACAGCGGAGCGCACCGGATATTATTGAGTCAAATGTGGGAATGTTATCAGCCTCGTGGACTGCTGCAATCCACAGCACTTTGAACGATGGGGTGCGCAGTGCTGCTGGCAATGGGTTTTCAACTGGCAGCTCAGGATCGTTCCGCACCGGACATTCCGGCGGTTGTAGCCTTTGTCGGTGATGCCGGAATGGGAATGGTTTTGGGCGAATTGGCGACTTTACGGGATTTGAAATTACCGGTCGTAATTGTAGTCTTTATTGATGAATCATTGGCTTTGATTGAACTGAAACAACGCAAGTCAGAATTGCCGAATCTCGGTGTTGATTTCGGCGCAACGAATTTTCCTGCCGTGACTGAGGCTTTGGGTGGAATAGGACATTGGATTTCAAGCCGTGACGAATTGATTGAGGCTTTGGATGGTGCATTTGAACGCGAAACATTTACGTTACTGGCTTGCAGAATTGGTGAAAAGGTTTACGATGGACGCTTCTAATTGGGGCTGTCAGGCCACTGCGTTACTCCTTGTTTAATTAGTTTCGCAGGTTCTGCTACGTCGAATGCTTTATGGCATCCTGTGCTGCTCCCTCCTGTATTTTCTAAATGCTGTTGCATTTTGTTTTCAGATATCTCTTCAAAATATGAATTCCAAGCTTATTCATTTTTCGGGAATTTGCGGTACAGGAATGGCTTCGCTGGCAGTGCTGTTAAAAAAACGTGGTCATCAGGTCCGAGGTTCAGACGAAAATGTTTATCCACCGATGAGTGATTTACTCGCGCAAAATAACATAACAGTACAAAATGGTTATGCCGAAAAAAATTTGAATACTGTTCCGGATTTGGTTGTAATAGGAAATGCTCTCTCAAGAGGAAATCCTGAAGTTGAGACTGTTTTAAAGCGCAAACTGCATTATATTTCAATGGCGGAATTACTTAAAGAGTATTTCATTCGTGGTAAAACTTCGCTGGTAGTAACAGGAACTCATGGCAAAACGACTACGTCTTCTTTACTCGCCTGGGTTTTTGAGTGTGCAAAAAAACCCCCGGGATTCATGATTGGAGGAATTGCTGAAAATTTCGGGACAAGTTGCCAAGATAGGCCCGGTAAATTTTTTATTACGGAAGGAGATGAGTACGACACAGCATTTTTTGACAAGCGTTCAAAATATTTTCATTATCTTCCGGATCAATTGATACTTAATAATCTCGAATTTGATCATGCAGATATTTTTGATTCACTTGAAGACATTAAAAATTCTTTCCGGATGATGCTGCGTCTCATTCCTGAAAACGGACTGATTGTCGCAAATGGAGATGATGTAAATGTGCAAAATGTTCTCGAGTCAGCATATACTCCTGTGGTTAAATTTGGTTTTGGAGAAGCATGTGATGTGAGAGCGCTAAATGTCGAGACCGGCGAATCCGGAACCAAATTTGAAGTACTAAACAAAGGTCAAAAATATTCTGCTCAGACACAAAAATTTGCTTTAAGACTTTCCGGAGCATTCAATGTGTTAAATGCTTTGGGAGTGATTATACTGGCTCGGCACAATGGAATTTCGGATAAAACAACACAGGCAGCTTTTGATTCATTCAAAAGTGTCCGTCGACGTCAGGAATTACGGGGTGAAGCAAACGGGATTGCTGTTTATGATGACTTTGCACACCATCCGACGGCAATTCGTGAGACCATCTCCGCGATTAAACAAAAACATAAGGGGCGCCGCCTGATTGCTGTTTTTGAACCACGTAGCAATACCAGCGTTAGAAACATACATCAAAATTCCCTGATTGATTCATTCAAGGAAGCAGATGAAGTTATATTAACATCACTGCATCGACTGGAAAAAATTCCCGCAGAGCAGCGTCTGCAAATTAAGGAGGTTTTGAAATCATTGATTAATAAAAAAATTTCTGCCTATGAATTTCCTGAAGTAGAGAAGATAATTGAACATCTGAAAACAAATTGCCGTTCGGGAGATGTTGTCTTAATCATGAGTAATGGAAAATTCGGCAATATTCATCAGCGTTTGCTGGAGACACTTTAACAGTTTAAAAGGACAAAATGGCTATACGAGAACACTCGATTTATGATTGTATTGTAAGTAATGCCCAGAGTTTTCCCAATGAAACAGCACTGGTCTCAGGTGAATTACGTCTCACTTTTGCCGATGTTCCGCTTCACGTAAATTGTCTGGCACGCGGACTGCGGAATATGGGTTTCGAGAAAGGAGACAGGATTGCGGTGCTCTTAAATAATTGCGCCGAATATGCGTTGCTTTTGGCTGCCTGTACGCGTATCGGGCTAATTGCAGTTTGTTTGAATACCCGTACAAGTGCTGATGAAATGCGTATGGTGCTTGAAAATACAAAACCTAAAGCTTTGCTCTTTCAAACGAGTTACGAGCAGCAAGCGGAAGCACTACGTGATTTACTTCCCGCACGTCAGTTGTACAGCATAGATGAAGCTTCAATACTATCGACTTCTTTTGACCAGTTTATCGATGAAGATCCTTCTCCGCTCATTGAGCCCCAACCAGGGGTGGATGAAGGTTGGTTGATTATTCCAACTGCAGCAGTGGACGGCATTCCTAAAGGAGCCTTGCTCAGTCAACGTAATGTGCTTGCTTCTGCAGCTGTTCATCTTCAGCATTTTGGACGTGAAGCGATCAAAGGGCATTTGGCGGCACTGCCAATTTTTCACGTAATGGGACTGACTTCTTCCTGGGCGACTTTCATCAGTGGCGGGAAAAATGTTTTACTAAAACAATTTGAAGATAAACTTGCGGTGCAATTGATTGATGTGGAAAAATTGACATATTTCGGTTCGTTTCCGCCGGTGCTGGAACGCATACTGGATGCTGCAAAAGAAATGGATTCAGGATTGGAAAGTTTAAAGGTGGTATACGGATTGGAAGGGCCGCAGAATATTCAGCGACTGCATGATGAAACTGCTGCTGTATTTTGGACAGGTTTTGGACAAGCAGAAACCACGGCCTTTGTGACCGCTTCTCCGGCTGCTGAACGTACGGGGTCTTCCGGAAGAGCGACTTTGATTAACTCTGTTGCAATTGTAAATGAAGTCGATGAACCAGTACCAACCGGGGAAGAGGGCGAAATTGTGGTGCGGGGCGAAAATATTTTTCTCGAATACTGGGATAGGCCCGAAGCGACAGCCTATGCACAGCGTAATGGTTGGCACCACACCGGAGACATTGGACGGTTTGATAAAGATGGTTACCTGTGGTACGTCAAACGTAAAGCGGAAAAAGAATTAATTAAAACCGGTGGTGAAAATGTCTATCCGGGAGAAGTGGAATCGGTTTTGCTGAAGCATGCTGAAATTATCAACTGCTGCGTAATTGGTGTTCCGGATAAAACCTGGGGTGAAGCTGTAAAAGCGGTCTGTGTACTCAAGGAAGGATCTAAGCTTTCTGTAGAAGAAGTGCGAGACCATGTCGGCGGACAGATTGCCGGATTTAAGAAACCAAGAAAAGTAATTTTTGTGGAAGAACTACCTCACGAAAAGGATGTAATGGATCGCGAGGCAGTAAAAGCTAAGTGGGGAGAATGATGGAAAAACTCATTCCGGAGTCACGTAAGCTGAAGTGATGCCGCCATCTACCACAAATTCAGTTCCGGTTGTATAGGAGGATTCATCCGAAGCCAGGTACAAAGCGGCCTGCGCCATTTCCTTTGCTTCACCGAAACGTCCCATGGGAATATGAACCAACCGCTTTTGTTTTTTGGCTTCAGTATCGAGAAATTTCATCAGCAACTCTGTCCGCAAAGGTCCCGGACAAAGCGCATTGACCCGGATGTTTTCACGAGCATGAATTACTGACAATTCACGAGTCAAGGAAATCACTCCGCCTTTGCTGGCGGTGTACGCTACCTGTGGAGTTGCCGCTCCCATCAGCCCCACGAAAGATGCGGTATTTATGATAGATCCTCCACCTGCGCGCTGCATCGCGGCAATTCCGTATTTACAGCCAAGGAAGACGCCTTTTAAATTGATAGCCATCGTTAAATCCCAAACCTCCTCTTCGGTCACGAGTGCATTGTCATCGCGGCTGTCCATGATTCCGGCATTGTTAAACATCACATTCAGTTTGCCAAATTGATCTTCTGCAGCCTTTACCATAGATTCGCAGTCTGCTGCTTTCGAAATATCAGCATGGGCATAAATCGCTTCGCCTCCAGCAGATTTAATTTCTGAAACTGTTTTTTCTCCTTCAGCATCGTTAACGTCAACAGCCACAATTTTTGCACCTTCTTTTGCAAATAATAAAGAAGCCTCTTTCCCGATTCCACTTGCTGCACCCGTGATGAGGGCAACTTTGTTTTCTAATCGCATTTTTATTCTCCTGTAATTAATTTAAATTCTTTCAAAATATCGTTTTAATTCCCAATCCGTTACTGCGGATTCAAAAGCTTCAACCTCGGTACGGTAAAAATGGATGTAGTGCTGATGCACTGCATTGCCAAAGGTTGTTTTAGCAAATTCGCTTTGCTCAAACAAAACCAATGCTTCACGAAGTGATTTTGGAACTTCAGGAAGTTCTTCTGCCGAATAAACATCACCTTCAAACATCGGTGGCGGTTCGGTTTTGTTGCGGATTCCATCGAGTCCGGAAGCCATTGCTGCTGTATAAACAAGATACGGATTACAATCTGCTCCTGGAATTCGGCATTCAATTCTTAGACTTGGACCCTGTCCAACAACTCGAAATCCGGCGGTACGGTTGTCGTGACACCATGCCATCCGAGTCGGAGCCCAGGACTTCGCTTCATACCGTTTATATGAGTTGATCGTTGGTGCATAAAAGACCATCAGCTCCGGCATGTATTTAATCCAACCTCCAAGAAACCAGCGGAAAGTTTCGGAACATTTAATTGGTCCTTCAGTTAAATTTCCTGGAAATGCATTTTTATCATTTTCCCATAAACTTAGATGAATGTGACAACTCGAACCCGGTTGACCATCTTTGTACTTGGCCATGAAAGTCACACTGATTTCCTGCTGATCGGCGACTTCTTTGAGACACTGTTTGTAGAGTGCATGACGGTCAGCCATCGTTAAGACTTCGGCATAGCGTACGTTCAATTCATGTTGACCCAGGGCTGCTTCGCCTTTTGAATTTTCGACAGGAATTCCGGAATCACGCAGATGTCTTCTCACTGCTCCGTTAAAATGCTCTTCTCTTGTGCCCTGCAGGGAATGGTAATCTTCAACATACCATCCGGCAGGTTTTAACTGTGTGTAACCGTTTTCGGCTGCATCCTGGAAAGAATTCTGGAAGATAAAATATTCCAGTTCAGAACCGGCTTTGGCTGTGAATCCGAGCTCATTTGCAGAATCTACCTGTTTCCTGAGCATTGAACGGGGAGCAACTTCGGTTAATTCATGCGTCTCATTTTCTCTAACGTCACAGAGAACCATCGCACTGCGCTCCAGCCAACTTACTTTGCGCAAGGTATTGAAATCAGGTACCAAATGAAAATCTCCGTACCCGCGTTCCCAATTGGTATATTCATATCCGGAAACTGGTTCCATTTCCATGTCGACTGTTACCAGATAATCACAACAGTGGGTTCCGTTTTCAACAGCATCTTCCAGAAAGAACTCTGCGTCAAAACGTTTGCCCATAAAGCGCCCGTACAAGTCTGTAAAGACAACGATAACAGTATCGATGTCTCCGGTTTCGACTTGTTTCCGAAGTTCTTCCACCGTCAACATTCCGTAAACTTTCATGTGGTTTCTCTGCAAAAAATTATTTCAAAATAGTGTTAATACCAATCCTCAATGCGCAGATTTTCAATTCTCTCAAACTCTACGGTATTGTGAGTGACTAAAATCGCCTGGTGGGCAAGTGCTGTTCCTCCTATCAACAAGTCATAGGGGCCTATAGGTGTTCCCTGCTTTTCAAGTTTGACACGAATTGCAGCAGAAACCTTTGCCTCTCTATCACCAAACGGGATGATGTTGACCAATGAAGTCATTTCACGCAACTGCTGAGTCCTTTTCCTGGGAGCTAGGGATTTTGCGATGCCGACTTCCAGTTCAAATAATGAGATTGCTGGAATTCCTATATCTTTTGGAGGTTTACTAAAAAGATTTTGAGCAACATTCCCTGTTTCTTTGAAATAGTAAATCAACGTGTTGGTGTCTAAAACGTACATCACCAACTTTCACGGTTGGAGTCGGTACTATGAAAACTCCTGATATCTTCCAAACTTGGAAAATCTTTCCAAGCCCCTGCAAGATTTTTGACCGAAACCGGCCACTCCTCTACGATTTTTTCTTTTATTAAATTTGCGATCCACTTACTTTGAGATAGATGCATCGCCTTTGCCGCTGTACGCATTTTAACGTCTACTTCATCTTCCAGATAAATAGTAACCTGTCCCATATTTCCCCTATTATTATTTATATGTGGAATTATATGTGTTTTGAGAGAAATGTCAATATTATTTTAATTTCTGCTCACTTCCCGTAAATTAGATTCGGCAGCCACAAAGCAATTTGGGGGTAGATCATAATCAAGGCTAGACCCAGCGTCATTATCAGGACAAATGGAATTATGGAACGATAGATGTCGATCAGTGTAATTTCTTTCGGTGCCATGGCCCGCATCAAAAACAGGTTGTATCCGAACGGTGGTGTCATGTAGGCAATTTGACAAGTAACAGTGTATAAAACTCCATACCAAATTGGATTGAATCCGAGACTGATGACCAGTGGTACATAGAGTGGGGCCACAATGACCAGCATTGCAGTGTCATCCAAAAACATGCCCATGATGATATATGACAATTGCATCATAATCAGAACTCCCCATGGAGATAAATTCCACTGCTCCAGAAAAAGGGATTCTATGGCATGTACAGCTCCGAGTCCATCAAAGACTGCACCAAAACAAAGTGCCGCCAAAATGACCCACATGAACATGCAGCTCACACTCAATGACTTATGCAGAGTGTCATCCAATACTTTACGAGTCAACCGACCTTTGAATAAAGCAGCAAGTGTAGCCGCACCTGCACCAACAGCAGAGCTTTCAACAAGGCTGGTCACACCCATCATGAATAGACCTGTCATTGAAAAAATAATGACTAAAGGTAAAATGCCGGCACGTAGTAGACTGAATTTTTCACTCCAACTGATTCCCCGGCGTTCTTCCACTGGAAGTGCCGGCCCCAAATGAGGCTGAAGTTTGCAGCGAATTGTAATGTAGATGATAAACAGACCAGCCAAAAGCAGTCCCGGAAAAACTCCGGCCAGCCAGAGTTGTCCCACCGGTTGGCGGGCAATCATACCATATAGAACCAGTACTACACTGGGTGGGATCATTATACCAAGCGAACTTCCGGCTTGAATAACTCCTGTTACCATGACTTTATCATAGCCGCGCCTGAGCATTTCCGGAAGCGCGATACTTGCTCCTACGGCCATTCCGGCTACGCTCAAACCATTCATTGCTGAAATAGCAACCATTAGAATCACTCCAATCCTCCGTTTAGCGGTCCCATCCAAACATGGAACATTCGATAAAGGTCACCGGCAATTCCTGACTCAGAAAGCATGTAGCCCATGAAAATAAACAAGGGCAGGGTCAGAAGGGGGTACCAGTTCATAAGCACGAAAGCCGCATTAAAAGGCATCTCCGAGCCTCCGTCACCCCACAAAAAGAGGGAAAATACAGCACCGACAAAACCGATAGCACCAAAAACGCGCTGTCCTGTGAGCAGCATGACCATCATTGATGAAAACATCAAAATAGCAATCATTTCATAACTCATGTAATTTCCTCCCCCCTTGATGTTGCTATGTCTCTAAATAAAACAGCAACTGCCTGGAGCAGCATCAGTACAATCCCAATGGTCATGATTATTTTGATCGGAGCCATGGGAGGCCCCCAGGAAGAGTAGTTCTTTTGTCCGTATTCTAATGCATATTGGGTGCTGGAAATTGCTCCGTAAAGCAGAAGAACAAGGTAGAAAATCAGAAAAAATGAGGTCAGTACGTCCGCAATAGCACGTCCTTTTTCTGTCCATTTCCCGTATAATAGATCCATCCGGACGTGCCCTTTGAGAATTATCGAATAACCACCGCCAAGTATGTAATAGGAAGCCATAGTGAATTGGGCCATCTCAACAATCCAGAGAAAATTCAGGTCAAAGACTGACCGTGAGATGGAAGAAAACAACAAAATTCCCATCATTGCAAAAATTAAATACATGGCGAACTTTTCGACCGTTCGCACATAGGTTTTAATTATTTCAGGCAACTCACTTCTCTCTATTATTTGTGTGAATTTTTATAAATTGTTGGGAATTTTTATCACCGGAAAATGTAGATCGTGTTGGATTTCAAGTCTAACAAAACTTTTTTGCATCAATTGAAAAAGCCGGATTAAGTTTCCTTAATCCGGCCGAAGAAAAGAGACGACTTTATGCTGATCAATCGTAGCGGTATGGTCGTCCTGCTTTTGACATGGTATCATTGTAGTCTTTGAAAATTTGGACTACTTTTGCAGTTCTCGGACTAATCTGCGCGATTTCGTCCCAGAATTTGAGTGCCTCATCTTCCACTGTTTTCCATTCATCGTCCGGAATAGAAGTCAGTTTTAGCTTGGTACCCTTTGTGCGGAGATGTGCTTCACCGCCCCAGTACCAATACTGGCGATAGTAGTGGGAACTGTCCATGCAGAGCCGGAACAACTCCTGCAAATGTCCTGGTAGGCTTTCCCATTTATCGGTATTCGCAAAGTACGATCCGCACCATGCACCGGAAATATTGTTGGTCAGGAAGTAGTTGGTCACATCAGCCCAGCCAACAGTATAATCTTCTGTTATTCCTGACCAGGCGATTCCGTCCAGTTCACCTGTTTGGACTGCAACTTCAATATCTTCCCAGGGAAGTGTAACTGGAATCACACCAAAACGCGAGAGGAATTTTCCTGCGGTCGGAAAGGTGAAGACTCGCTTGCCTTTCAGGTCGGCAAGGCTTCGTATCGGATCGACGGTATTAAAGTGGCAAGGATCCCATGCACCTGCACTGAGCCAGGTTACACCGTCGATTTCGCCATAAGCTTCTTCCCAGATTTCCTTCAACCCGTACTGGCTAAACAGAACCGGAACGTCCAGGCTGTAACGTGTGGCAAAAGGGAAATACCCTCCGAATACAGAAATATCAACAGGAGCCGCAATCGAATCATCATCGCTTTGTACTGCATCGATGGTGCCTCTTTGCATGGCCCGAAACAGTTCACCTGTCGGTACCAACTGATCTGCATAGTATAATTGGATTTCCATTTCTCCATTAGCTACTTTGTTAAAAGCATCAATGGAAGGTTTAATGACATGAGCTCCCAGCGCTGGTCCTGCGTAAGTCTGAAGCCGCCAACGAATCTTGGTTTTCTTTGCGGCAATCACATTTGGCGCGCTGACCGTTGCCGCCGCTGCCGCAACTGCTGCTCCGGCTCCGGCTTTTTTGATAAAATTTCTTCTTTTCATATTACTCCGTTTATTAGGGATTGACTAACAAAATGATCCATCTCAACATTAAGATGGATCGAACTAATTGCACATTTATACAGCATCAAGAAAAAATGTCAAGAGCAAAGTTATTATATATTTGTTGAAGCTTTTGTTAATCTGGGTATAATATATTTTGCATTACCTTCCTGTTTTAACGTTTTGTTTTCAATTATTTTATCCACTAATCTTCTGTGAAGGAGGTTGTATGAAAAGATGGTTAATATTATCAACCATCACTTTCTTAGTTTTTTCGATTCTTGGGTTTCTCTTTTATGCAGATATTAAAACTTTTAATGTTCCGGTTTTTTCTGTTCTTTCACAAAGAGTAGATACCAGTAAATCTGCAGCCCTTAGCGAAAAGTGGGATGGTGCAGGTAAATTTGTAGATATGATTTGGGAATAATTCTAGTTCTGGTCTTATTGTTTTCAATTTCGGATTATTCTGGCTGAACAAGAGTAGCTAATCCTTGCTAAAAGCATTAAGGTGAGGTTGTTTTTTCGATTGCTCTATAAAACTCACACCTTGAATATCTCAATTATTTTTCTGCTCATGCCGACTTATAGATCGAAGAACAACTTTGAATTTGTAAGCCGGGCAAGGTGTGTTTATGAAAAGGTATCCATCCAGGACCAATCATAGCTTATCCTGATTTTCCACCCTGCCTCCACTACACATGGTCAACTTGCCGCAGAACAGCTTATCACCGCAAGAACACGTCCGTAAGCGGTTCGTCTTTCGATTGGAATTTAATGCGTGGAAGACATCATTGCCGGTCTGAATCAGGTCTTGAGCGTTCTAAACAGCAGCAGTAGGTAAGGCTGTTTTGGGCAAGAATTCGAAGATAATCAGGGAGAAATTATTTACTGCTCAAGTCGGCCACAAATAATACAGGTAGCCGACATAAATTGCCAGGAAAAGAAATCCCTCCTTGCGGTCAAGAACACGGCCTGTCCAGACAGTAGGAAGAAGCAACAATGTTACTGCAAGCATCACATAGAGGTCAGAGGTTTGAATTCCGGTTGCGTCCAATGGTGCAACGAGTCCTGCCAACCCAAGCACGAACATAATGTTAAAAAGATTCGAACCGACTGCATTTCCAATCGCAAGGTCGGGACTTTTTCTGTAGGCTGCCATCATGGCCGTTGCCAATTCCGGAGTACCCGTACCGATTGAAACGATTGTCAGCCCAATCAAGGCTTCGCTCAGTCCCCAGATTCTGGCGAGATCAACTGCACCTGTCACCAGAAAATTTGCGCCAAACCCTAATGTAATAATTCCCACTATCAACAAACCGATGTCCCGCCACATAGTATTACTGGGATTTTCCGGAACATCCATTCCATCTATTTTGTTCTCTTCCGGAGAAGTTCTTTTTACGGTCATGATATTTCCTGTAACATAACCTGAAATACATAACAGCAAAAATGCGCCTTCCATGCGGGAAATGTGAAAATCCTCAAGCAGAACAACCAGCATAAAAGTTGCTCCAGCCAAAAGCGGAACGTCGGCTTTGACCAGATGAGAATCGACTTTCAGCGGACTGATCAATGCTGAGAGCCCAAGAATCAGTGCTATGTTAAGGATATTTGAACCGACAACGTTTCCAACCGCAATTCCGCCTTGATGTCCGATAGCTGCCTGTACACTGACGAGCGCCTCGGGAACACTTGTTCCCAGTGCCACGACTGTAAGACCGACGATTAACGGGCTTAATCCCAAATGCAATGCCAAGGTAATTGCTCCCTGGACCAACCAGTCTGCTCCAAAATAAAGGAGCACCAGTCCTCCAGTGATATAGAGTACAATTATAAGCAATTCAGGCATAACTTTTCTCAAACATAAAGTGTAATTTCGGAATCGCAGGTTGAAATTTCTTCAATGATCTTCTTCAAGTCTTTTTCCCAAGCTGACAGCACGATCATCTGAAAACCCAAGTTTTTGATAGAACGAGATTACATTATCGTTCCCTATGCGAATCTGCAAATTGATTTTGGGACACCCCATTTTCCGTAATGCGAATTCTACAGAATCCATGATTTGCTGAGCAAAACCCTGACCTCGAAAATCAGGATGTACTGCCAAGTAATTTATCCACCCCCTGTGGCCTTCATAACCTCCCATTACAGAAGCGATTAAACGGTTTTCCAGTAGACCGACCAAAAAAAGTTCGGGCTGAATTTTCATCTTTCTAGCAATATCTTTCTGTGGATTATTCCACGAAACAGTTAAATCGCATAGTTGCCAAAGAGTAATTAAGGCAACCTCATCTTCTGTTTGAAAAGGACGGATTATTAGTGGACTTTCTGACACTAGTCGTTGCGGATAAAGGTGGCATTTTTGGAGGACAGCAGGTAAACAGGATATTTGATGCTTTCTAAAACATAGGCTGAAATTCCCTGGTCTGAAGTCCACCAGTTCGTTTCATCGTAAATATCATTTTGTGCGGCAGACATTTCCAGACGTATCTTTGTTCCGGCAAAAACGGTTTGAAAAGCGTGGTATGCTCTCCGCGTGTGAAATGCGTCAGTAACTAAAATCAGCTTCTTAAAGCCTTCCTTTTCGCTAAATTTTCTTAAATCGTAGGCTTCATCAAATGTTGAAGTTGCGCCGTCTTTGAGTGAAGGTACCGTGATAATCGGCACACTCAGTTTGAGTTCATCAATCATTGCCTGAGCAATTTCCTCGTTTGTTGAAAACAGATGAGCAAAACGGAGGTTTCTTTTTTTTTCTTCAGTTAGCAGCAGGCGTGGTGCAAAACCTTCAGCAAAGAGTTTCAAGGCATGAGGTATTCTGGTACCTTTTCCTCCTGAAAGTACCACAATCGCGTCAGCTCCGGAGGTGACGTTGTTGACTGTAAAAAATTCCGCATAGCCGGAAAGGATGGTCTTATATTGAAAAATTGCGGCTGCAAACAGTCCGCATGAAATTAAAACTACAACTAGCCATTTTTTCATTTTTTCTTGCTTTGGCTCAATGAATTAATCTCAAACAGCAAACTGACCGGTGTAGTTGGCATTCTTACTTATTCACTTCAATAATTCCGGATTCAGTCAAAATTCCATTCATCGGCACATCGTGCTTTTCGGTGGGAACGCCTTCAAGTACCTGAAAATCGAAGGCTAATGCTAAACGGAAAGCACAAGTCTGCTTCAGGAATCGGTCGTAATAACCTTTACCGTATCCGAGTCTTCCTCCCTGTCGGTCAAAGGCAACTCCCGGAACAATAACAAGATCGAATATTTCCGGAATCAATGCAACCCTTCGTTCCGGAGAAGGTTCTAAAACACCTAAAGCTCCGGAACGCAAATCTTTGAATGAATTCAGTTGAGAATGGAAAAGTTCAGGCGTATCCGGAAGTACACATGGTACACCGATCTGTTTTCCGGATTTCCAGCCAAACTCAATAATTGGGCTGGTGTCAGGTTCGTCTGATTTGGAGATGAAAATGTGGACCGAACCTGCGTTGCTGAAAACATCCCAACTTTGCAGTAACTTCAACATCTGTAGTTCTGCTTGTGTTTTCCATGATGCAGACATTGCTCGACGTTGTTTCAGCACTGTTTGGCGGATTTTATTTTTGTCCAAAAGCAATTGCTCAGACATGCTCAATAACAGCGGACAGCATCACCGTTCAGAATGGCACTCCTAAAATTTGAAGGAACTTTCCCCCATGAAAAATCCTCCTGAACACTAAATAAGGTTAATTGACCTATTCGATCAAATTCAATGCTGGAAATGGTGTTTCCGTTAGTTCCCTTTTTTTCCTTGCGAACTCTGCGGAAAATTTTGCATACCTGATTAACCGAAATTCGGTTTCGCCGTCCCAAATTAATGCTGACGTATGCGCGATTAGCGCGCGACTCGATGATAAAACCACCCAGTGGGAAGCGTCCGCGAACCAGACCTCCCAGCTCTTCCCAGAGATTATTTGATTCCGAAAAAACGAAAGTGAATTCATGGTTCATTTCGTTCTTTACCGGATCTTCAACACGGTAAATCCGAAATCTGATAAAGGTGCTCCAATCATTCGATGAAACTTTTTCCGGACTGGGCTGCACTCTCATCAGGACAATGTAACGTACGCGCAGCCATTTGCCTAATTCTATAGTCTGTTTTATCAGCTCGTCATTAAATCTCCGTAGTTTACTTTGCTCAAGAGAATCTCTAAGCTGAGAAAACTGACTGCGGCTCAAGGCCCTTTCAACCCTTACGTCTTCAATGATTTTGAGGTCACCGTGTTCTTCCAGCACAGACTGCACAAAACTTACGCTGAGTGCTTTATGGTAGCGGGAAAGGTTTTCTGAAAATTGAACGGGGACAAAGGCGACGAATGCTTTGGAAGTCAGGAGTTCTAATGGAGTCGGAGGGATTGGAGCCTCTAAACCCAAATCTAAAGGAGCATTCATGAGAGAGATGGGCTTTGACCCGCATCCGCTTAAGAGCAGTAAAAATCCAAAGCCAAGACCATATTTCAAAATTTTAAAACAGTTAACGTTTAAAAGTCGTAACGACAAAAAACCTCTCAATAGCGATAATGATCTGGTTTATAAGGCCCATCAACTGGAACATCCAAATATTTTGCTTGTGTTTCAGTCAGTTGGGTTAACTTAACACCTAATTTTCCTAAATGGAAGCGGGCAACTTTTTCATCAAGAATTTTTGGCAATACATAAACCTTGTTTTCATAATTATCACCATTATTCCAGAGGTCAATTTGTGCCATTACCTGGTTTGTGAAACTATTTGACATTACAAAAGCAGGATGTCCTGTAGCACAACCTAAATTTACCAGGCGTCCTTCAGCAAGTAAAATCATGCGTTTCCCATCAGGCCAGACATATTGATCAACCTGTGGTTTAATATTGATCTTTTTTAGTGAAGAATCATTGTTCAAGGAAGAAACCTGAATTTCGGTGTCAAAGTGACCGATATTGCACACAATAGCCTGATCTTTCATGGCATCCATATGCTCACGACAAATGATGTCAGAACAGCCCGTTGCGGTAACAAAGATGTCGCCAATTGGAGCAGCATTTTCCATGGTGACAATTTCATAGCCTTCCATTGCAGCTTGTAATGCACAAATCGGGTCAATTTCCGTCACAAGAACACGGGCACCTTGTCCACGCAGAGACTGAGCAGATCCTTTACCCACATCACCATAACCTGCAACAACAGCAATTTTACCTGCAATCATTACATCAGTTGCACGTTTAATTCCATCAATCAGAGATTCGCGGCAACCGTACAAATTGTCAAATTTACTTTTGGTAACAGAGTCATTCACATTGAAAGCCGGAATTTTTAGTAAGCCTTGCCGCTCCATTTGCTCAAGGCGATGTACGCCGGTTGTTGTTTCCTCAGAGACCCCTTTTAGTCCTGAAAGCAAATCCGGACGTGTTTCGTGTACGTAACCTGTTAAGTCACCTCCGTCATCAAGGAGAATATTAGGACTATTTTCATCGGGCCATTCCAGGGATTGTTTTAGACACCACCAATATTCTTCTTCGGATTCGCCTTTCCAGGCAAAGATTGGAATACCGGTTTCCGCCATTGCGGCTGCAGCCTCATCTTGAGTTGAAAAAATATTGCACGAAGACCAGCGGACTTCTGCCCCCAGGTAAACCAGAGTCTCAATCAAAACCGCGGTTTCAACAGTCATGTGTAAAGAACCGGTGATGCGTGCTCCTACCAGAGGCTTATTATCCTTATACTCTTCCCTAAGCATCATCAGCCCGGGCATCTCATGTTCTGCGATGGTGATGCGCTTTCTACCCAGTTCTGCTAATTGTACATCAGCTACTTTGTAATCCTGAACGTCAGTTACCATCCGTTTGACTCCTTCTTGCATGTCGTGATATTCCATTTTCATATTATTTTCTTAATGTTGGATCATGGTTGAAAAAACAGACTTTCCTCCAAAGAACATTCTGTTTAATGATTGTGAAATTATATTTGAACTTTCCGAGAAAAGCAAGTTAAATCATTATATGCTCATGTAATGATATAAGTATCAATAATAAATTAAAAAAACTTAATGATTATTAGATAAAAGACCAATATTTGAGTTTGAATTTTATCTGGACAAAAAAGTAAAAAAACTCAAATTCCTGAAATATAAGGATTTATTTGATAAAATATATAATTAATCATAATAAATGTAAACTATTGATATAATAACATAAGTTTTAATTTACTATATATATATTCAAAAAAAAGCATATAAAATCAATTATTTTTTAAATAAGTGCTTGCAATGCCTTGTGATTTAACATATAACAAATCAGACAATGTCTAGAACAAATGATTTTCAAGCGCCACTGATCATTAAAAAGGCTAATATTTTTCACATGGTAGTGTAAAATTTTAGTGATCTTATAAATGGAAACCCTCCAGCACTTTTTTATGCAGAATGGACTACATGATTCATACTCTTAATAAAGTCACGCTCAGAAACCAGTATAAAGTTCCAAGAAAAATTAAAACTCGAAGAGCCTTACTTGCTTCAAAAAGAATATTAAAACAAAATAGACCTGAAAGAAAACTGGATGAATCCAGTCTAAAAAAGTCTCATTTTGGTCTGCTTGCAATTTTTATTTTTGTGGTTACTTACTACATGAGCTCTTTTCTACCCCTTTCTTCTCTTGGTACACCTTCTCTTCCACTAAAAACGCTTCATGATCTCAATCTGTTAGCGGAAAATGTCAGTGGGCTGATGACGCAAGGCAACGCCGGTTCTACCAAAATTGAGCAATTATTGACTCAACCATACGAAGGAGTAACTCAGCTGATTTTTCAAAGTCATAAAATTGTTGCCGCAAGTGAAAAACAACCTGAAAAAATTAATACCGAATTTATGACTCAAATTGGGAATAAAGTTTCATTCCAGATTCCCGTCGGTAAAGATGGAACTCAGGGAATTTTGATAGTGACTCAGGACATTTCACCTTTTGCGAAAAAACCTTTTTGGATACGGTTATTGATTAGTGGAAGTGTGGCACTGTTGATAGTTGCCCTGCTTGTTTACAGACAAACACGCCTCATCACAGATCAGGTTGATGTTCTGTGTCAACACTTCGTTAAATATAGACGTGAAAATGAAACAGGAGATTTATATAGCCCGCAAACGTCTGATGCGAGAACATTGATTGGGCAGAGAATAGGAGTTCTTGAAGAACTTTGGACACGTTTTCAATCTATGCAGGATGAATTAGCTCAAAATGTGGAAGAACTGGAAGACTCAAAACAGGAACTTGAGCAAACAGTGACTGATCTTCAACTGGCAAAAAAGAAAGAGCGCCGTCTGGTTGAACTTGGTAATACTGTGGCGGAATTTGGCCATGACATCCGGAACGCAAATGGTTCCATTTCAAGTTTTGCAACTTTGCTGATAAAAATCCTGGACAAGGATCGAATTCAGGCAATGGAAGTGGTTCAGGCATTGACCTATATCAGGAGGATAAAAAACTCCTCGAACAATGTGACAGGTCTCACCACTGATATTCTGGATTTTGCTTCGGGAAGGATGGAGATTCGCCCGGAAATATATCAACTGGACGAGTTTCAGGAGCAAATTGAATCTCAACTTGGTTTTATCGACGACTTCCCTTTGCATTACCGTGTTCCTGCCGGACAACCGGCTTTCCTGCTCAGATTTGACGGACGAAAAATAATTCGTGTTATTGTAAACCTAGTAAAAAATGCATGGGAAAAATTTCAGGATTCGCCTGAAACCAAAGACGGAAAACCAGCTCAGATAGAAGTACTATTTATTCCACAAAGTATGCGTGGATTAAAAATTCAGATTGTCGATAATGGAAGTCCAATTCCAGATACGATTATTGCTAATTTGTTTCAGTCTTTTCAAACCGAAGGTAAGGAAATGGGGACGGGTTTAGGTCTGTCTATTGGAAAGCAACTTATTGAAGCACATGGGGGGACAATTCGTGGATATAATCTACTTGATAATCGTGGCGTTGTCTTTGAGATAATCCTTCCGGACTGTGTAATTCCTGCTCCTTCCCGTACAGTTCAGAAACAAAATGACTCTTTCTCTCTGAGTGCGTGAATTCAGTTTTTCCGGAAATGACTCATGACAGTTCCGGAGCATTATCCTGCCTTTTACTCAAACCGGATTTACCCACTTAACAGTTTCATTTGATTGAATGCAGGAATAGTTAAGGCTTGAAGAAGCATGTTGTTCTTCAAGGAGCATGTAATCCAAATCGTACATGAACGAGCGTACTGCCTGATCAACGGATTCTTCAAATTCTTTAGACTGAACACGTTTCTGTAATTTTGTATCAATGTTTTGCTGGTACATTTTGCAATCCTTCCAAAAATAGTCTGAGAAAAAGGCCGCATACCTTTTCACCTCTCCGATGAATCCGGTATTCAAGCCAAACTTGTACTCTTGCATTCATCATCGGCAGAACAGGGAAAATCTTGAGGGAAAAACTGCTTTTAATCAAAAGTCTTGTTTTTATCAGCTTGAGCAAATATATCTTCTACTTCAAAACTGACGGCACTTTAATATGAAAAGAGCAGAGGTGTTCCGCAAGAGCCTTTCCAGCATAGTCATGGACTTGAGTTTCAGGCTTAAGGTTGTCATAATCAGTTGAAGTTTTTAATAATTTTTATGGTCAAAGTAGAAATTTATGATGAAATATTTATGCGTTGGAGCAGCAATACTCACTTGGCTCTTAATTCCTTTCGGTGCTTATGTGCGTTTGAAAAATGCAGGTCTTTCTTGTCCAGACTGGCCGCTTTGCTATGGTCAGCTTATACCTCCTGCGGGGTTTGAAATTGCGTTGGAAACAGGACACCGATTCGTTGCGACATTTTTAGGGGTTGTAATCATTGCAATTACATTTATCACATTTTGGCAAGCCGCTTTTTTCAAGCTGCGAAAACTTGCCGTCATAAGTCTGATTTTCGTTTCTATCCAGGGTATTTTGGGAGCACTGACGGTAACTATGGTACTCTGGCCGCCGATTGTGACGCTCCACCTGTTGGGTGGAAACATTCTGTTTGGCATTCTGGTTTATTTATCTCGGGTCACTTTTGGCGTGACAGAGGATAATTCCGCTGCAACAGCTGTTACAGGAAAACCTTTAGATGGCTCTTTACCGTTTAAACGTCACCTGATTTTGATGCTTGCTGTTCTTTTAATTATAATTACTTCGGGAGGGTATAACAGCACGACCTCTTCCGGAACTCATTGTGAGGCTTTTCCGGGATGTCACGAAGGCAGCTTTGTCTCATTTGGAATGAGCGGAACTGATATTTCTAACTGGTCAGGAATCAAGGGACACATTTTACCGCGGGCTCCCTTAGAATTTCAGGGACGGTTTTTTCCTGAATTTGCAAATGAATGGATTCACATGCTGCATCGCCTGACTGCTTTGGGTGGAGGTATGGCACTAATGGTTCTGTCTTGGGTCTGGCTGAGGAACAGGTATGGTTATAATATAATAGGAAACAGCATCATTCTCCTGATTTTACTGGAAATTTGTGTGGGTATTGCTAACGCGGTGTTCCGGGTACCGGCCCCCATCTCGGCGTTGCATACGGCAATTGCCGCAACACTGACAGGATTGTTATTTTTCGTTTTTGCAGGATTTCATCTCAAAAAGGAGATAATATGACGATTTCACTTTCCAACCGTACTGCTATCAGCTCAATAATAGTAGTTTCTGCTGGAATACTTTTTTTTCTGTTTTGGTTGATTTATTTTCGAGAATCGTCTGGAGACGAAAACTCAATTGATCTGACCTATCTCCCCGTAGTCAACGCTCTGCTGAACTCTCTGAGCGCTATGTGTCTTATTTTGGGGTTTCTGGCAATCAGGAAAGGCAAGCGAAAGCGTCATATAAAAATGATGCTGGGCGCTTTAACATTTTCTTGTTTATTTTTAATCAGTTATCTCACCTATCATGCTTTTCACGGTGACACGTCATTTCAGGGAGAAGGCTGGATTCGTACGCTTTACTTCTTTGTCTTAATTTCGCACGTACTACTTTCAGCAATAGTGTTGCCGCTGGTGTTGACAACAGTCTATTTTGCGGCAACAGGCAATTTTAACATGCATCCCAAAATTGCCAGAATTACATTACCGCTCTGGTTGTATGTTTCTGTTACAGGAGTTCTGGTTTACCTGATGCTTTACCATTTATGAGGTCACGGCAGAGGATATGTCCAGAGTATTTCAGGAAGGAGAGTTGAGTACGTGCTGCGATTCATGAATCACATCGAGTTTTGTACTGACTCCTTATAGGCATATTGAAATGCGGGGCTGGGGGAAAGTTGTTTTAATGGAGTCCAGTTTTCGCTCACGATCTTAAGACCATCTGCTTCTTTGACGAGAAAGAGGTGCTTAAAACCGACATCGTTGAGTACAGAAGATGTATAGTTTTGGATAAAGCGAATATGGTATATATTCTTGCTTTTTAGAACTGAAAGATCATTTATAAGAATTCGGCGTCGTTCGTTTTGAGTGTTTACATTGAGTTTGTGTTTACGCCAACTGTCGAAGTTCCACTTTTCAGTTATAAAATTTACCGAATAGAATGATAAGTAATTTCCAATATCATTCGATTCCCAGGCACGTCTCCAGGCTTCAATAGTTCCCAATAATAATTGTTGTTCCCGAGCAAGTTCTTCATTCGTAGAAAAAGCCACCTTTTCTTCAATAATTACCGGAGTATCCCCCAATTCAACTGCGCGTGTTAATTCAAGAAAGTTTTTGTTGCTGATAGAAATACAACCTCGTGTCGGGATTGGATCACCTTTTGTGGTTCCATGAATCCAGATACCATTGCCTTCTTTACGTTCGATCACCTGATCAAAATAATTAGGGTAACTGACCTCAAACGCTCCAGTACCGTAAACGTTGGCGTCATTACCATAATATTGAGCTAATTCCCAGCCTGCCCATGCTTGATTCAGCCGATAAATTCCGATTGGAGTTTTGAGATCTCCTTCACGGAATTTATCGCCAAATACTTTTCCGGTGGTACATGGAAAAACCTGTTGCATTTTCCAAGATTCCTGAAACTGATAAACCATCAGACGGCACGCTGACTTGTCAATCACCACAACTGTGGATCCTGGATAATCATTAAAAACAAGTCCGGACGGACGTAGTTCACCGGCATGAAGAGAAAAGACACTCAAATAAAGAACAGCTAGAAAAAAAAGAATTTTTTCAGATTTGTTGAGTACATTCATGTGATTTGAAGACTAAAAATATTTATGACGTTTTACGGTACTGACGATAGAGCCAAAAGCCGATTGAGGCAAGCATCACAGCCGGAAGCAGGGTAAGGAAGATAGTAGTCACATAAAACGCCTCCAGACTTTCTTCTTTTCCGGTAAAACAAACTGCACAAGCCCTGGCAATTCCGGGTACAAAGATAAAACCTGATACAAGCGGGAAAAGCAGATAACTAACTGAATACATCTTTCTAACAACTTTTAGGAGAGATTGGGTTTTATATTTGTCAGAGAGTATCATGTCAGATACACCAACACATATAGAATTGGCCATACACAGACAACAAAATACCACAGGAGTTGAGCTGGGAAAAGTCCTTCAGGTGTGATTTGATTTTCTGAAGCGCCCAAACGATTCCAAGCATATGACAACGCTACGAGCGTTCCCATCACATGAAAACCGTGTGCACCGATAATCAAATAAAACAAACCACCGTACACACTGGATGAAACAGTTAACCCGAATTGTAACAGTTGCACCCACTCATAACCCTGGGAAATTAAAAAGAAAGTGCCGAGCAAAATAGAAATTCCCAACCAGCGACGTCCCTCCGCAATTTTATTTTTTTTCAGCAGAGTACGCGAATAGCCCATCAACAACCCGCTGACTAAAAGTACCAAAGTGTTGAATGCAGTTGTTTCGACAGGTAATCTTGGTTGACCCCATGGAGGCCACTCTTCAAGTCCGGCGCGGATCACCATGTAAGCACTGATGAGTGCCGCAAAAAACATAGCTTCGGTAACCATAAAAATAAGCATTCCAACTACACCGTTTGAAACTGGTGCTTTGGCACTTCGCGGCTGACTGGGCAAAGAAACTTCTGAGGTGGCAAACAAAACAGACTGGCTGGAAGAGGGTTTCACAAGCGCTGCTCAACACAGGATTTGTCTGCAATACAGTCTATCCATTGATCTCCTTCTGTCATCATTATATCTGGTGCAACTCCGAAAAAGAAAACACCAAGCATACAAAAGCACATGATGAGTAAAAACCAAATAATTTTCTTTTCAAACTTCAGGTGCATAAAGTTAGCCGCAACCAGGAAAGCCTTTACGACGGCAATTCCAAAGGCCGTGATTATGGTCAGTGTTGGAATTTCGAGCATTGGTCCAGACACGCTGAGTCCCAACAATACAAGAAGCCAAATCCATATTTTTACATAATTGGGATGTGCGTATGCTTCACTCATAATACGACCTGTAACGAAGAGGTTATCATTTTAGAAATTTGCGATATACAGAAGAGGAAATAAGAAGATCCAGATTAGATCAACAAAGTGCCAGTAAATACCGATCAATTCAACACGTTGATAATTGTGGCCTTTACGGATATCAAAAGAAATTAGTGCCATTATGACCATTCCGCCGATCACATGTAATGCGTGTAAGCCCGTCATTGTGTAATAGAAAGACCAGAATAAATTTTCCGTGATTACGTGACCATGAATAATTTTACCCGTGTATTCATAAGCTTTTATGCCTAAAAAAACGAATCCTCCACCAATTGTGTACCAAATATAGAGAAATGACTTGTCGCGATCTCCTTTTTCGATTGCGGCATGCGCCATTACAACACTCAGACTAGATGTTAAGAGGACAAAAGTGTTAACTGCACCCGCGGTTAAACTCGTCAGTGAGGCGTCTTCAAAACCAGGTGTGCCGTTCAGCTTAAAGAGTATAAAGCAGGCAACCAAACCTCCGAAAATAAAAATTTCAGAAGCCATTAGCCACCAAACCGCTAAACGTCCGGTGGGAACGCCTGTGGCACTGCGGTGTGTTGCAACGGGACCATGCATCGACATTTTTAATCCTTTCTTTGAGTTAACAAATGAACAGGAGATTTTGCAGTTCCTGTTATTTTATTTACGTATCAGCTTTCTTCCGGCGGCACGTGTTGTGGCCAATAATCCATTTCACGTCCCGGAACACTGTATTCATAGGGCCCTCGGTAAACAGTCGGCAGAGTCTTGAAATTACCATGCGGTGGAGGCGATGGTATTGACCATTCCAGGGTGTTGGCATTCCAGGGATTTTCCGGAGCCTTTTCGCCTTTGAACATACTGACAAAAAAGTTATAAACGAAAACCAGCTGAAAGCACAACATGACTACCAAACTGACTGTGGCAAAAATCCGAATGTTCTGTAATTCCTGTGTTGCCAGATCCGGAAAGTGATTGTAGTTGTATATCCGTCTGTGCTGACCTGCCAAACCCAGAAAGAATAGAGGCAGGAAAATACAGTTGAATGGTATGAACGTTCCCCAAAAATGAATTTTCCCAAGGGTCTCATTCATCATCCGTCCAAACATTTTTGGAAACCAAAAAGTGAGTGCGGCAAACATGCCGATGATCGTTATCGGGAAAAAAGTGTAATGGAAGTGCGCGAGCACAAAATATGAATCATGTAAGTACACATCCACGGCACTTGCGCCGAGGTAAATCCCGGTAACTCCTCCAATCAAAAAAGCTGCTATAAAGCTTAAAGCCCAAAGCATAGGTGTCTTGAGTTCAATCGAACCCCCGTAGAGTGTGGCAATGTAGCTGAACATCATTTCCGCAAGAGGGATTGAAATCAACACCGTCGTCACGACGAACACGTTGGCCATGCGTGGGTCTATGCCTGCGATAAACTGATGGTGCGCCCAAACGACGAAGGAAAGGCCTCCAGTAGCAAATGCAGTGTAGATTACGGTTTTGTAACCGAATAATTTTTTTCGGGAAAAAACGGTGATGATATCCGCGACTATCCCCAAGGTTGGAAGCAGCACCACATATACTTCCGGATGGCCAAAAAACCAAAACAAGTGTTGCCAAAGTAGCGGATCTCCGCCTCCGGATGGCAGGAAAAATGAGGTACCGATTCTTTGGTCCATGAACAACATTACGGATCCCGCAATCAGTGGGCCGACGGATGCCATAAACAGAATCACGGCAATCACGATAAACCAGACTGCAATCGGAATGTCCCACATTTTCATTCCCGGAGCACGTGCGTTCATTGCGGTTGTTACAAAATTGATTCCGCCTAGCAAAAAGGAAACAAACTCCAAAGCAACTGCCAGAATCCATAAAGATGCTCCCCAGTCAGTGAGGCTGTATTCAGCCACTGAAGAAAGTGGAGGATAAGCTGTCCACGCTCCTCCAAATCCTCCACCTGTAACGAAGAATGAAGCGATCAACACCAATGCGCTGACTAAAAAAATCTGATAGGACAAACGATTCAATCTTGGAAAGACCATGTCATCACATCCGATCATCAAGGGGATCAGAAAGTTGCCGAATCCCGCAATCAACACAGGCATTGCCACCCAGAAGATCATGATGGTTCCGTGATTAGTGACCAACATGTTATATTCTCCGGGTCCAACCAGACCATAGAAAGGTACCAGTTCACCTGGAAATGCCAGTTGCATTCGGAAGGCGTAAGCGAAATATCCACCGATAATTGCCATTATCAAACCTGTGAAAATGTACTGCATCGCAATGACTTTATGATCCACTGGCAGAATATATTTGTGCAAAAAATTTAATTCTTCATGATGTTCCGCATGAGTGTCTGTTTGGACTGCGGCAGTTGCTTGGCTCATTGTTTTCCTCTAACTTAAAAAAAATACTAAAATATACTGGCTAAAAGCACAGCAAATGACCCCTCGTCCTCAAAATGAGAGGTATGAGATGGCATTCCGGTCTTGGTTCCCATCCGTTTCTGGTAATGACTCTCATAGGTTCCATTTTGAATCTGAGACATGGTTTCATTATAACTTTCTTCAGAATGGACAGTCACAGCCGCACCCATGATCCCGTGACCATACCCGCACATTTCTGCGCACTGCAGGTCATAGGTTCCTATTTTAGTAGGTTTAAACCAACCACTGATTGTCCTCCCGGGCACAGCATCCTGTCGCAATCGAAAAGCCGGTACGGCAAAGTTATGAAGCACGTCCCGCGACTGTAACTCAAAGTGGTAAGTATCTCCTATTTTCAAATGAAGATCATTGACCGTAGCGATATCATCAGCAGTATCAAGCTCTCCATCTGGACCTGCGTGAATGAAGGACCAGCTCCATTGTTGCCCAATCACCCGAACAAGATTGTCTCTTGGTGGAAGAGTCTGTTTGATGTTTACCCAAACCAAAATATTGGCCGCAATTATGACCACATCCATTGCAATCACCGCAAAGTGAGGATAGTGTGTCCATTTCGTTTCGCTGTGCTTCTCACCGGTGATGTACTGGGCCTTCACACCGTCTTTCTTGCGAAATTTTATTGTAAAATATACAAGTGCGCCAAAAGTTAGGAAAAACCAAAATCCAATGATTAAAGTGATCAAAAAGAAAAGGTCGTCGATATCCCCGGCAAATGAGGATGCACTATATATAAAATATTCTATCATCTTAATTTTTCACTGTAACATCGTTAGTCGCTCTTCAGCGATTAAGTAGATAACCTTTTATACATTAATAATCCAGATTATCCAGTATTAAAACGCAAAAACGTAGGCAGCGATCATAAACATAAGCGTTAAAGCCAGAATACCGTAAAACACTTTTGACGCAGTTACATCGGAATCATTTTGCTCCATAGTCCTCCAAAACAATCAGCACTCAGATTAATAAAAAAACCGTTCCAGAATTAGAACAGTACTCAGAACGGTTAAGTAAATTATGGAAGCAAGAAAAACCTTACGAGCATTTTCTACGCTACTTTCACGAAAAAATAAAGTAATAACTATTAAAAATCCTAAACCGAGTAAAGATGCAACTGCCAGATAAACCATGCTGCCTTGACCAATAAAATAAACTGCAAGGCTTGCGATAAAAAGCAAAACACCAGTAACGAGCATCTGCAAACCGGTTTTTCGTCCAGTTTGATCAGCCAGTGAAATCATCTTGAATCCACCCCTGCGGTAGTCATCACGATACATCCAGGCAATCGCAAAAAAATGAGGCAACTGCCAAAAATAAAGCAGGGCGAAAATCGGCAGGACTTCCCAATCCAACTGTCCCCGAGCAGCCGCCCAACCCATTGCTGGAGGTAATGCGCCGGTTATTGCTCCAAACCAGGTATTGGCCACAGTTCTTTGTTTCAGCGGAGTGTAAACCAGTATGTAAGAAAAGAGGGTTAGTATTCCAAGGGCCGCGGTAAGTGGGTTGAGAGAGAACCATAAGGTTGTGATGCCTGCGATGGAAATGACAATTCCAAAACTCAAAGCTTCATTTCCGGATAGTTTTC
>JYMV01032651.1_pt1 | contig 27030 bp, 25 predicted proteins | sample 338911 | NCBI WGS metagenome assembly JYMV01 (sample SAMN03354496, study PRJNA234377) | hydrothermal vent metagenome | biome: Deep sea; feature: Hydrothermal plumes at the Eastern Lau Spreading Center, Western Pacific Ocean; material: Seawater | place: Tonga | collected 2009 | depth 2000 m m
GCTTCTACTTGATATTCCGACGATTGGTTCTGGGAATTAACTACGGGTAAAAGAGTGTAGACAAACAAAAATTGAAGCAAATACTTTACAATTCTAAGTCGCTGATTCTTAAAAATCAAATCGCAATCCATGAATTTCCTTTTCTTGTTCCTTCATTTTATAAAATCTGGGCAGGTGAAAAACCTATAGACAAGATGTAAAGCACCTCTGAAATTTTGCGTTATGATTAAATCTGAAGTTTAGCCCGATTCACCTTATTCTATAAGTGAAAAGCAAATTCGGTGATAGGTAACTAAGCATATTACCAATTAGTGAAGACACTAGATGATGTTGCCTTTACCAATGCAATAGGTTCCTTCATCAGTTTCAATTTTGAAGAAAGAAAACTTCTGCCCCTTCCCTAGGCAGGAAACGGTTTAATATTGGCAATTTTCACAAGTTTCCTTCAGTTTTCAATATCAGGTGGTATTTATTAACTAATATCAGTTTTTCCAATCTGATTTATAGGCTGCCACAAAAGTTTCAAAAAATGGGCGTGTTCCTGATGTAAGAGTTTCCAGATAACCTTCCTCCAGAAACCAGGGTTGATGCGAGAAATAATCGCTACATGGTACAGATGTTTTGGTGTAAGTTAGCATTAAAGTCCTTCGAGATTTATCAGTATGGTATCGTCCACGATGCAGACCACATGGATTGAATGCCAGTGCGTCTCCCGGCTGAAGCGCTATGCATTGTGCACCTGATATTGCATTGGACCGGCTATTTGCACCATCATCCGCTTTGCGAATATGGTATTCTTCTGTCGTATCCCACCGTAAGTGTGATCCTGGGACAAGCTCAACATCATCGCTTGCAAGCAACGCAATTTGCAGTTGTATGGCATTACCCGTCTCTTTAGCGGATTGAATCTTAGCTTTCTCTTCTAGTTCCGTTTTTGTAGTAAACTGCGTGTCTCGATGCCAACTCCCGTCTTGGCTGGTCTGAGTTGGATTCATAAACAAACTCGTGCATCGAAAAAGCGGTTCCTCCCCTAGGATAGTTCGGCAAATTTCTAACACTTTATCATCTGCAACGGCATCCATTAAGTCAGTTAATTCTGACATATCGTTTTTAAAAAATCCTGAGTGATTGAGATGCCGCATAACCGTTGCATCGGAATTGCCACCAGGTTCTCCGGTTTCAGGATTGCAGATTCTCCACTGCTCAAGGATAGACTCGCACATAGACTTAAGCTGATCAGTTCGTTTTTGATCGAATACCTCCTCAACCATGACAAAGCCATCGCGTTGCCACTTATTGTGTAGATCAGAATTCACTAGCTCTTCCCTATAGTTTTCCGTTACATGATGCATTTGATTAGTTCAAACTTGGGAGTGTATATCTTCAAATTATAGGTGTTGAGCAAACCTATAACATGTATAATGTAACTCATTTGAAACTAAAAAGGTCAATAAATTTAATCACTAACTAATGATCGTGTTAACCAACCACTTTTACGATTCTAAAAAACAAGGAAGTTAGGAATGAAGGAGGAACTAAAAGTTGGAATTGTCGGAGCTAATCGAGGATCTTCATTCATGGCTCCGTTCACCGCAATTTCCGAGACTACAGTAACCGCTATATGCGATATAAACGAGGATGTTCTCGCAGGGATCGGTGACAAATTTGGCATAGATCAGCGCTTCACACAATATGAGGATATGCTTGACCAAATTGATATCGTCGTGCTGGCAACACCGGAAAACCTACACGTCCCTCAATCTATTCTGGCACTTAAGGCTGGCAAACATGTGATTAGTGAAGTCACGGCAGCAGTTTCAATTGAACAGTGCTATCAGTTGGTTGAGACTGTTCAAAATAGCCAAGCCAAGTATATGATGGCTGAAAACATGTGTTATCACAAGCCAAACGTGCTGATTAAAAACATGGTTCGACAAGGAGTATTCGGCAAGATCTATTTTGGTGAAGCGGAATATGTCCATGATATTAAGTTTCTTCACCACAATGTGGAAGGCAATCCAACATGGCGCTATTATTGGCAAGTGGGAATCAATCGTTGCAATTATGCAACGCATAGTCTTGGGCCTGTTTTACAATGGTTCGATGAACGTGTTGTGACAGTTTGCTGTTTAGGTACTGGAGTGCACACAGATCTGGAGCACGCCATGGAAGACACGGTGTTGATGTTGTGCAAAACGGAAAGTGGTTACTTAATCAAAATTAGGATAGATATGCTTTCTACTCGACCGGCAAACACCTATTTGAGTTTACAGGGGACTAAAGCTTGTTTTGAAGGATCACGCGGATTTGGTGCCCAAGAAAAGATTTCAATAGATGGAGGTGCGTGGCAACCACTGTCAGATTATGAAGAAGAGTTTCTACCCGACAGATGGAAAAATCCGTCTGAAGAAGCATTACGGGCAGGTATCAGTGGCGAGTACTTTGAGTTAAGGGATTTTGTAGATAGTGTCCTCCATGATACCGATCCACCGATGGATGTTTACGATGCTATGGACTACACCGTACCCGGATTAGTATCCGAACAGTCAATCACCAACGGGGGAGTCCCTGTTGAGGTGCCAAATTTTCGAAATCAAGCAATCGAATAACCAAACAGGTGTTTCGTTATAAACCACAATTGAATCTGTTTTGTGGAAGATCACTATATAATACGGGAAAAATGCATCTCAATTGAAATAGGCATAGTCGGCAAAGTTATTATTGGACACAGATAATCCCTGAAACGGCTGTATGCAGATTGTCTGGTTAGCTGTTGGGTCTGTTGAATCGCATGCAGGATGTTTTGGTGAGGAGTGGGTGTCAGTGTCCTATCGGCAATCCCAAGCTTGCAACTGCTATTGGAATAAAAGCTTGAACAATAAATTGCCTTGGTATGTTGTCGAGTATGAGCAACAGTTATCTCTAAGAAAGGAGAAATTAAATGAAAATTGGATTAGGTGTAATCGGAATCAACCCGACCAATATGGGATCTACGGTGACCCTGTTACAAGATGTCCCGGCCTTGAAATACGAACTTCGGGGAATCTGTGCCAAGAGGGGTGATATCCTGAAAAAATATGCCCAGCAGATTGATGTTGACTACTGGACTACAGACTATAAAGAGTTAGTAAAACGTGAAGACATCGACGTTGTGGCCATTTATTCTCCAGATCATCTGCACGCTGAACACTGCGTAGCCGCTATCCAAGCAGGTAAGCATGTCATTTGCACCAAACCAATGGTGACCGACTTGGATGATGCTAAACGGCTGGTCGAACTGGTTAGAGAGAACGAAATCAAGTTTCTGATCGGTCAAACCATGCGTTTCGATCTCCAATTTTTGACTATGAGACGTTTTTTTGAAGATGGGGACTTGGGAGAAATTATGGCTTCAGAAGCCTATTATGCCCATGATTTACGTGAAGTTTATAAAATGACACCCTGGAGGTTGAAGGTGCCACAAAATTTGATGTTTGGCGGCGTAGTGCATCCGGTTGATATCCTACGTAGTTTTTCTGGAGATGTTGAAGAAGTCCACGCCTACGGAGCCAAAGGGAAACTTACTCCTGAATTCCCTCAAATGAATAATTTCTTCCTCAATTTGAAATTCAAAAACGGACAAATTTCTCGGGCTATGGGATTATATGATATTGTCCATCCACCGATGCCGATGATGCAGGTCACACTTTATGGAACCAAAGGCACTATAATCTCAGACTTCACTGATAATGAAGAAGGAAAGGTCAAAATTGTTTTTGACAAAATGGCGGCTAAACATCCGTTAGAAATGACCTGTCCACCGGAGACCGACACCAGTGTATATGGGCACGGTCAAACTGTTATTCGCTATATGCAGCATTTTCAACAGTGTCTCGATCAGGATCTAGAGCCATCGCCCAATGTGGTTGATGGAGCCAAATCGGTTGCTGTCGGTATAGCCGCTTGGGAATCAATCCTCACAGGTCAACCTGTAAAAGTATTTAACGATTTTTAAGACTAGTAATTCATACGCAATGGAAGAAAAAACATGCAACTGAGAATGGTTCGAACCAACCTCCTCGATTTACCGGAGATCAAGATGCCATCTGACTATCGACTGCGAACCTATCGAGAAAGTGATGATTGGCATTGGGCTAATGTCATTAACGCTTCATTTGGAGGTAGCCGGACTGCTGTCGACACGCGTGAGCAAATCATTGATCGGCCAGAATTTGAACCAACAGGCTTATTCTTTAGTACTTATCAGGATCAACCTGTTGGAACTGCTTGTGCTTGGAAATGGAACAACGCTGATGAGTCAGAGGTGGGACAACTCCATATGGTTGGTGTTATACCCGAACACTCCGGATATCGGTTAGGGAGATGGGTTTCCCTTGCTGTTTTGCATTATCATCATCAACAAGGCTTCAAATGTGTGGTTTTGGGTACGGACGATTTTCGGCTTCCAGCCATAAAAACTTATTTGAACCTAGGTTTTATTCCGATTTATGTTGATGATGATCAGCCTGAACGCTGGCAAGTCATTTTTGAAAAGTTAAAATTACCTTTTCTTTTTGATTCAGTCGACAAGGTTCGATCTGTACTGAATGAAAATATTATAACCAAAATTTATCGATAGTTTTTCAAGGAAATAGAAATGAGAAAGCTGGGAATTGGTTTTGTTGGCAGCGATGTTCATATTGGCGGATATGTTGAATCCTTTTTAGCCAACGGGAAAGTAGAACTTATCGGTGCTTGCGACAACAATCAGAAGTTAGCAGAAAATATATCAGATCAAGGCAACATGGGGTATTCCACTACCGACTATCAAGTATTGCTTGAGGATGAAACGGTAGACATTATCATGGTTTGTAGCCCAGATCACTCGCATGCAGAACATGCCATTGCTGCCCTGAAAGCAGGAAAACATGTTCTATGTGAAAAACCTTTGACGACTGACTTGCAGAGTTGCCGGGATATTGTACAGGCAGTGGATGAAACGGGGTTAACATTCATGGTAAGCCAGTTTATGAGGTTCGAATCCGTGTATAGATCTATTAAGAAAATTTATGACCAAGGTGAAATAGGTTGTGCTTTCTTTGTGGAAGGCAGTTATATTCATGATATGCGTGCATATTACACACCGAGAACATGGCGTTCCGATCCTGATAACCCTCAAAATATCCTCATCGGTGGAGGATGTCATCCATTGGATCTGCTAAGATGGGCTGTCGGCTCAGATATTGAAGAGGTACACGCCTATTCTAACGGATACGCTGCCACGGATTTCCCACTGGATGATTGCTATATCTATTCCTGTAAATTTCAGAATGGTTGTATTGGGAAAGTATTTGTGACTAGTGGATGTAAGGGTCATGGAATGGGAGAAGGATTTCTGTCAATCTATGGTACACAAGGAACAATTTGGCATAATAAATTGTATACAGCCCAAGGTGGAATTGAGGAAATCCAATTTGAAAAACAGAACTCAATTCAACTAGTGAGTTCGCACTTTATTGAGTGTGTTCTCGGTGGTCAAAAACCGATGATAGACGTTCGTGAAGGAGCAAAAACTGTCGCTGCCCTCGTGGCAGGGGTAGAGTCCGCTGAATCAGGTGAGCCAGTAAAAGTCTTTAACGAATTTTGATTGGTCGATTTTCCGCATGACTTGAAGGCAACCTATTTGTTGACAGGCTATATGGGAAAAATAGAGAATAAGGATCTACTCCGAAAATCAACTCTGAACAAAGCCGATACTAAAAAAAAGTTGGTTAAGCCTGCACAGGAGCAACATCATCTGACCATCAATATTAGTAGGTTCAGCAAAACTTTTAAAGATGATGTCAGCCTAAGTGAATATCAAGATTCCAAAAAGTCTCGTTTATGGGAATTACTCAGGAGTAACATCTTGCTTGTTATTGTCATATGTGCAGTCGCATTTCTTTTGTTTTTGGTTTTCATTTACTCTTCGAGAGCTATACAAAGACTTCGTTTTTTAAAGAACAGCATTTTTGCTTTTTGTACAATTGCAATTGGCCCTACCCCAAGGTTGCTTCGTACAATTGAAGAATGTTTACCTGAAGTGGATGTTGTATTATGTTCCAATATGTTGAAACAGCAGGAAAACTTCTCCAAAATAAAGATTTCCAAGGTTTGAGATTCGTAAAGGCAACCTGTTTGGCAAAAGCCTCAAAAGTTGAAAATCAAGAAAATTAATTGAAAGTTCAGACTTTTTTATTCGCAACTCAAAGTTACTAAAAGAGAACATGGCGTTACCGTTATGCTGAAGCTATCGCAGATTGAACAATATCATCGGGAGGGATACTTGCTGGCCTCTGGTTTAATTCCGGATACGATCTCTAAAAAAGCAGGAGAAACCCTCTGGTCACTATTGGAAATGCAACCTAACCAACCCGGTTCATGGCAAACTGTGCCGGCTCACGCCAAGGTCCAATCCTATCGAAATCTGATTGACATTACCACAGCAGTCCCAGATCTTATGGATTGTTGCACGCCCGAATTCATGCAAGCTGCCGCTCAGCTCTTGGACGAACCTTCCGTTGAGGCGCACCGTCCCAACGGGATTAATACTATCAACGTCTTCCCAACGACAGAATGGTCCTGTGGAAAAGCCCATATCGACGGTATTGAGTTGGGTGGCAAGAAACATCGTCGAACTTTTCCAGGCCCATTACGGATGGTCGTACTCTCCTTTCTGAGTAATACCAAGGTAAAAGGTGGTGGTACAATGGTTTGGCCGCAGTCACACCAACAGATTCGAGCTTTAGCCGAATCTGATCTACAGAAATATCAATACCTGTTAGATCTACATAATGAGGTTCATTCGCTGGATCTAGGTCAACCCGTCGAACTGCTGCCTAAACAAGGAGATGTGTTGTTCTTTCAACATCTATTCGCTCATGCCGGTACAGCGAATACTCGCCAAACCCCAAGATTTGCTTTTCGATATCTGTGTACTTGCCAAGCCTGCAAAAAGTGGGAACACTCCCTAGATTGGAATTTGTGGACACCTTAACGAGCATCAACGATGAACTCAGACTCAATTCTCATCCTATTGATACTTCCCTATAACTTGAGGCTTTGAAATAGATTTCTTATCGATACCAAGCCGTTGAACGTTAGGGCAGCTGGCAAGTAATTCTCAAGTTACAGTATCAATTGATTTGATATAACGCAGATCAATATAAATTTCAAAAGCATCTCAAAATCGTGTTATAGTATTTGTTCAAAAGGAGGCAGATGGATTTAGAGTAATCAACATAAAAAGGTCGTTAAAATTAGGGATCTAACCAAATTACAAAAGTACAATGGAAAAGGAAAAGAAATGATTAAGTGCGCGCTTATCAGTGGCAGAGGGATGGGGATGATGCATGGTGGGAATTTCCATAATCATGCTGAGGCTGAAGTGATAGCTGTCTGTGACATGGATCCTGAGCTCCGGGAAAAAGCTGAGGCTGAATTTCAAGTTCCGGGATATGAAAGTATTGATGAATTGCTGGCAAATTGTGATGTAGATTTAATATTACTTATCGTCAACGAAACCCGACGGATTCCACCTCTACGCCAACTCCTGACAGCTGGACAAAACGTCTTTACCGAGAAACCCCTCTGTGGTTTGGAAGGGCAATTCCGTTTACGCGAAGCTGATGCGGCAATTGCCGCACCAGCGATCTTGGAGTGGCGGAACTCAGGATTGAAGTTTGGAATTGATTTCAACTATCGATTTATGCACCATTTCCAAAAACTACACGATGATGTAGCTGAAGGTCGGTTAGGTGAAATCCAAATGGTGAGAGCACGGGCACACTTCAACTGTTGGTCCCATGTGATTGATCAGATCCTCTGGACCATGGGACGACCCGAATGGGTTAGCGTGGTAGGCGATTCTGATCAAAAAGGCGGATGGCAACGCATGATTCACATGGAATGGGCCAATGGCACCATCGGTACACTAGATGGCACCAACACGTGGGGGATGGAGCACCCACTTGGTGTGATGGTTGTTGGAGACAGTCATTATGCTGAGTCATGGGGGCTGGAGGGGCGGTATCGTCGGTGCAAATCCAACAATTCTGAAATCGAGGAACAATGGGAAGCCGAAGAAGGAAAACCAGAGATGTCGCAATCTTTTGTACGCATGGCAGATGGCGTCATACGGTCGATGCTCAAAGATCAACCGTTTCCTGCCGACGGGGAAGCTGCTTGGAACGAGTTGGTGTTTGAGGCTGCTGTGTATCGCTCGGCTGGTAATAGCGGCGAACGTGTGTGGCTGAACGATGTGGAAACCACAGCTATATCAAGTGCCTAATGCGGATTGAGTATACTCGTATTGGTTAACCGCTGTTTAGGTTTTAAGCAATTAATCTGGCAATTAGAATTAAAGGCCAAAAATAATTTTTGCCAGTTAAAAAGGGGCATCAAATGATAAATCTTATTTCCCCTCAACTGGTCGAAAAAATCCGCCGAAACGTTAATCACCAACGTCTGTTGGATACCGCTATGGCGTTGATCGAAGTTCCGAGTCCAACGTGTAGTGCCGGGGCTGTGGCAGATCAACTTGCTTCTCTGTTACAGGATGATGGGTTTGAGGTGGAGAGACCTGTCGCCAACTGGCCTGAGGCTCCAGCAGTTGTAGTACGTTTTGCTACTGATCAACCTGGTCGTGTCTTGCAGTTTGACGGACATTTGGATACTGTTCATCTTCCCTTTGTTCCGCCTCGACATGAACACGGCAATCTTTACGGTTCCGGTGCTTCCGACATGAAAGGCGGAATTGCCGCTTTTGTGGAAGCCCTGCGGGTTTTGAGAGATACCCACGCCCTAGTCGCTGGTGGAGTTCTGCTCACTGCACATGACCACCATGAAGGTCCTTGGGGTGACCGTCGTCAACTGTATGCGCTTATCAAAGCAGGCTATATTGGCAATGCCGTCCTGTTGCCTGAATATCTCGCTGATCGCCTGCCCATAGCTGGTCGAGGAATGGCTATCTTCGAAACCCATATTAGCAGAGATGGGCAGCCTATCCACGAGGTATTACGTCCGCCTCAGCAACCGGACGTATTGGCTACTGGAGCAGAACTGATTCTACGCTTGCGCGATCTACAACAAAGCTTAGAGAGTCGAACCCATCCGCATGCCGGCACAGACTCTGTTTTTGTAGGTCACATTCAGGCGGGGGAAATCTATAACCAATCTCCAACTGAATGTGTCTTGCAGGGTACTCGCCGTTGGGTTACGCCGGATACGGTTGAAGAGGTGAAATTAGAATTTAACCAGATCCTAGAAGAACTGGCAAAAACCAGTTGCACATCGATTGAGGTCAACTTTAAAGTTCAAGGTGATGCTTTCAGCATTTCCTCCGAAGACCCGATTATTACCGCTTTTCAAAACGCGCATCAGGCTGTTGCAGGTAATACTTTGTCTTTCGGGAATAAACCCTTTGTTGATGATGGCAATGCCTTTTCTGCCGTAGCTGGCATTCCCGCACTAACTCATGGTCCAGCTGCTACTGGGGCTCATACATTACAAGAATGTGTTTCAGTAGCAGAATTGGTCAGGGTAGCTCAGGTTTACGCGCTGACAGCGGTTGGTTACTGTATTTCCAAACGAGACGATTTAAATGCTTCTTGAAGGGGACTGTTTCAAAGGCAGTTTTGTAAATTTAGGTGGAGATCAAAATGAATCTTAGCGAACGTCAGCAAAAACTGCTAAAACGAACATTCTTGGACTACCAGCAAACTTTAGGGTTTATCCAGAATCCACTTATCATTCACAGGGCAGAAGGAATCTATTACTGGGATGTAGCAGGGAAACGTTATTTTGACGGAATTAGTGGGATTTTTGTTGCTACACTTGGTCACAGGCACCCGCGTGTTATGACCGCTATGCAAAATCAGATGGAAATACTGAGCTTTGCACCGCCTATGCATGGGATAGCCGACGTTACCCTTGATTTCGTGGAGAAACTAGGGGAGATTACCCCTGGCAATTTGAACTATGTCAAATCCTATAGCGGTGGATCTGAATCTATCGAGTCTGCTATCAAGTTCACCCGACAGTACTTCAAGCAAACTGGGTATCCGGGGAAGTATAAATTCATCAGCAGATACTTCGGGTACCACGGCGCGACCTTTGGGGCCATGTCTGCCAGCGGCACAGGAAAACGTAAAACTGGATTTGAACCACAAATGGGAGGGTTTTTGAAAGTATTCCCGCCGACCTATTACCGTGACCGGTTTTCCACTTGGGAAGAGTGCAACCGTTTCTGCGCCCAGTCATTCGAGGATGTTATTATCAATGAAGACCCGGAAACTGTGGCTGGTATCATCATTGAGCCCATCGGCAATACTGGAGGAATTATCACACCAACGGAAGAATATTTTCAGATCATCCGTCAGATTTGTGACCGTTATAATGTAATCCTCATTTATGACGAGATTATCACTGGATTCGCACGCACAGGGGCGATGTTCGCCGCCCAAACCTTCGGTGTCACACCTGATATTATTTGTAGCGGCAAAGGGCTCTCAAGCGGAGCTATCCCCTTAGGCGCAATGATAGCCAAAGAGGATATGGGGCATACTTTCTATGGTGCGGTCGAAGACGAGATCAACTTTGCTCATGGTCATACCTTTGCCGGAAATCCTTTGGCTTGTGCTGTTGGTATTGCTGTCATCGATGAAATTCAGCAGGAAAAGCTGGACCAAAGAGCCCAGAAGTTGGGAAATTATCTGGCTACAAAACTTAAGAAGTTGAAGCGATATGGTGTCGTGCGCGAGGTACGTGGTAAAGGTCTTCTCCTTGGTGTAGAATTAGTCAAAAACACTGAAACGATGACGCCTTATCCGGAACTCGGCCAAGCTTTAAAACGTACAACGCTGCAAAATGGCCTGATTCTTCGTATTGACCCTTCCTGGTTTGCGGTAGCACCAGCATTGATTGCCACAGAATCAGATATAGATGAATTGGGCGACCTAATCGAGAAAAGTCTAGTTGACGCGCTGAAACAGGTTGAGGCATAAAATATACTCTTCTCCTGAGCAAGTTAAATGTCGGTCATATTTTACCTGGTGCCACACCGAACTCAGCCTCAAAGTCACGCCAAACACCAGCTGGAACTTCAGCCGTAGCCGCAGCATAACCTTCCTCAACCTGCTCAACGTTTGATGGACCAAACATAACGATGCCATCAACTGGTGCAGCAAGACAAAATTGCATAGCTAGATGTCGAATATTTACGTCACGATCTCTGCACCATTTCCACATATCATGAGCCACTGTTTTTCCATCAGGATGGCGTCGGCGATCCGTCTCTACATCTGGTTTAATACCAGTTAGGAGTCCCATTCCCAAAGGGCTGGCCAGAATAATACCAACGTCTTCTTGTCGTGCCAGCGGCAATGTCGTTTCCGCAACCGATTGATTCAATAAAGTATAATCCAAGAAAGTTAAAACAATATCAATATGGCCTGTCTCGATCGATTGTTGATGAAAGGTATGAGAACGGACTCCTAACCCAATATGTTTAATCAGTCCTTCCTCTTTCATCTTTAGCAACTCGTCCAGCGCTTCGCCTGAGGAAATTGCATCTCTGATCTGAATAGGATCATGGATTAGTACGGCATCGAGATAATCAGTTTGTAAAGCTTTTAAACTCCCTTCCACGCTCCAACGGGTAGTTTCAGCAGAAAAATCCTTGCTTCTTTCCGGATGCGTTCCGACCTTGGCTTGAAGATAGATCCTTTCCCTCAAACCTCCAGACAGCGCTTTTCCCCATCTTTCTTCCTTATGACCAGGGTAGGTGTCAATATAATTTATACCGAGTTCAATTGCCCTTTGAATAGCAGCAATGGTTTCTTGTTCTGGTCCACTATGCAGCCAAGCAGCTCCTAAAGCAAGTGATTTGGGAAGCATCTCTGTCCGCCCCATTCTTCTTGTTTCTAGTTCTGACATGTTTTCTAAAAATCCTTACTTTTGAGTTGTGTGTTGAATTAATCCTTTAAAGTATATAACCGAAGTCAATGAATTTCCATTTCCCGGCAGAGTTGATAAAACTTTTCGAAAAACAGATTATCCAGTTGAAATGGCAGGGTTATTTATTCAGACAGTCCATCAAGAAAAGATCTCGCAACTTGCCTATCATCAAAAGGGATTGTCTGATCATCTGTTTCTTGATAACGTTGATCTCCTCTTCCTGCTATAACAACAGTATCCCCGGCGTTAGCCATTTCAATTGCCTGTTTGATAGCGGATTTACGATCAGGAATTAATTGGTAATTTTCACCTTCCGGTATCCCTTGGAGGATATCCGAAAAAATTTGATCTGTAGGTTCTGATCGCGGGTTACCAGTGGTGATAATCGGATAGTCCGCCATCTTAACCCCGATCCGTCCCATCATGGGGCGCTTTAACCGATCCCGATCACCATTGCAACCAAAAACACAAATCAGACGATCCCGAGTGGTTTTCTTAGCAGAATAGAGCAAGTTTTTCAACGCGTCAGGTGAATGAGCAAAATCAACAATAACTGTAAAGTCCTGTCCACAATCTATGGGTTCAAATCTACCGGGAATCCTAGTTGACTCGATTCCACTAATAATCTGTTCATTTCTAAATCCATATTGTTGTGCCACACCGATAGCAGCCAGGACATTGTAGATATTATATTCACCAGAGGATCGGAGATGTATAGGTAAGTTGCCATGTGGGGTGAGGACCAAGAATGAAATATCAGTGGCTTGTACTTGTACATCTTGAACTGTTAAATCGGCCTTCGCATGAACACCATAGGTGACAAAAGGAACATTCGTTTCTCGTATGACTTGTTTTGAAGCAATATCGTCCATGTTTATAATTGCTCGACCATGTACAGAATCGAGTTGTTGAAAAAGTCGTAACTTAGTCTCAAAGTACCGATCCATTGACAAATGATAGTCCAAGTGATCATGTGACAAGTTTGTGAATACTGCCGTGTCAAAGGTTACCCCTTCCAACCGATTCTGGGCCAGACCGTGAGAGGAGGTTTCCATAACCACGTGCTTAACATCAACATTTACTATTCTGGAGAGTAGATGGTGTAGTCTAACCGGATCTGGTGTGGTTAAATCCGCAGCTAAGTTTATACCTTTAAATCGGTACGCCAGTGTGCTGATCAGTGCAACATCTATCTGTGCTGAATTAAAAACAGACTCGATTAAAATTGCAGTTGAGGTTTTCCCGTTTGTACCAGTGATACCGATAAATTTTAATTTTTTAGCTGGATGCCAAAACCAAAAGTTGTTTTTAACAGCCATCTTAACAAAGTCAAAGAAAGAGAGATCTCTTTCTTTACTATAGTGCTTCCACTCCTTATAGATCCGTTCTGGCATTGAATGAGTTGACATGTTAAATCCAACAAGGCCTAGTTTTCAAACAGGATCTTAATGATAGTGATTTTCTTCAAGTGATTCTGCCAGAAAATCGAAGTTATAGTTTCCATCAGCAGTTTTCCAGCGACCAACTGAATCTGGTCTGACAACTATCCGTGCCAAAGGTATGCCGAGAAAACACTCCAGGCGTTCAAGCGTTTCTTCCTGCTTGAGAACAAAATCCTCAAAACGAACCACAATATAATTTTTTGGCTTTGGTGTTGATTTCATCAATTCATACTGATATAACCAAGAAATGGCCCTTTGCCTTCTGATATCATCTGTCAGCGGGTAGTTAATTCCAAAATCGCGAAGATCGTCGGTTTTATGACCTCCCAAGATACAGTCTCTGGGATCTCGTATCCAATGAATATATTTTATGTCGCGGAACATTCGTACGATCCAAGGGTAGACCAGCGTGGTTTCTGGTATTTTCCATCCTTGATGAGTAGATACATCAGTCAGCACATCGGCTAGATAGGTGTGGATCAGTTCCTCGAATTCTGGATCGATCTCCATTGTATGCAGCGGTTCAAAATCCCATGACAAGTTACCATTCAACTGGACATACTTTGCTAAGATTCTACAGGCATCATACATAGCTCCCGGAGGCACTTTATCACCTGATCGGTTTAGAGTTGTACCCATAAACACGCTGCTAGCATACAAAGTATGCGAAATTGCACGTGTCCCGGAATGTCCACGCCCTATGATTGTTATTAAAGACATAAGATGAATCTTTATCCTTATAAGGATAAACCTAAAGAAATTATGTACATGTTAACTGGGATTTTATTTTAATTTGAGCCAAAATACAAGTCTAAAACCCAATTACAATCAGTGCAACATTGTACACATAGAATTCACTGAACAGCGAAACACCCAAAACCTTTTCCATTAAACATCTAGGTTGTATGAATAGAGGCGTTTAAGTGAGCTCTTTCCCTCATCTCGAGTCGATTTCAAATAAAAGATTGAACTGGATTCAAATCCCAAGTTAAGTTATCATTAGCTTAATCACAATATCATGCTGGACTTTGTAACATATAAAATGAAAATACTAATTACATCAGCAACCTCGAAGCTTTCGCAACAGTTAACAACAGATCTATCAGCAGATCATCAAATTCGGCTTACCGATCTCGTTGATTTTGAAACCGACTTTGATTTCGTTCAGTCTGATCTTGGACATGAGTCTGAAACAGATGAACTTGTTAAAAACATCGATACAATCATTCATCTTGCCACGTTGCCTTTAGCCCTATTAGAGAATCCGGATGATCTAGAAAACCTTGAGATAGATTTCCTGACACGTTGTACCTACAACTTGCTGTACGCTGCCGTGGCCCAGAACATCTCGAATTTTGTTTTTGCCAGTACCCTTCAACTTTTTGCTAAACTTGATCAAAACCTGACTATAGGACCAAACTGGCGTCCACGTCCAACAACAGATCTGTTTCCCTTATCGCGACACTTAGGGGAATTTGTGTGTCGAGAGTTTGCACGTGAGGGACAGATTAACGTCAGTATCATTCGACTTGGAGATACCATAGACGAAGATACTATCGGTGCATTCCGACAGGCTATCAACTCTACTGACAAATGGAAGATCACACATATTTAAAGTGGGAGTAGATGAATGAAAGTTTTGCTTTTGGGCGGCAACGGTTACATGGGACCGCATCTTGTCAAGGTTCTTGAAAAGTTTCATCAACTCCGCATTACCGACATTATGCCAATTGAATCGGAACATGAAACCATGATTGTCGATGTAGCTGATTTCAATCAGGTAATGGCAGCAGCAAAAGGTGTAGATGCTATCATTAACTGTTCAGTACTACGACCTGATAGAAAACTGGCTTTTGACGTCAACACACGCGGCGCTTACAATACCATGTGTGCTGCGTTGGAAAATAAAGTTCAACGTGTAATTCATACTGGACCTTTTACCGCAGTTCATGGAACAACGACCTATAATCTCGACTTTGAGTTGAACCCCGATTCTCCTCCCCATCCGGGAACAGATTTGTATGGTTTAACCAAATCGCTTGGTCAGGAAATTTGCAAGTCGTTCACAGAAAATTATGACAACTTGTATGTACAATCTTATCTTTTCTTCAGTTTTGTTGATTATGACGATTCAAGGGAAGGTGGGGATCTCACGCCATTCACATTGAGCTGGCGGGATACAGCCGAATTGTTTCGACTGGGTTTAGAAATCAAACTGACTGACTTGCCGTCGCGGTTTGAAGTATTTTACATATCCGCCGATCTGCCACATGAAAAATTCAAGTTTGATAAAGTTAAAGAGGTTCTGGGTTTTATCGCCCGGGATAATTTTGAAAAGATGTGGCATAAAAAGTAAACAGGTGGTTTCTTTCACCGCCTTCACTCATTTGCTATATAGCTTTTTAATGCCTGTTTAACTTCATCGAACACATGTGACCAATCGCCAAGTTGATGTTGCCGAAACAATTTCATCCTTGGATACCAGAGAGTATCGTCTCTTTGCACCATCCACCGCCAACTTGGAACAAGTCGTAATAAAGTCCAGACACTCTGACCCAAGGCTCCAGCAATATGCACTGTGGTATTGGATGTCGATATGACCAAATCCAGGGCTAACACTTGTGCCGCAAATCCATCCAGATCGGTCAACGGATTAATTTCTTCATCTTGGTAAATTGAAATATCATTCTTATCAGAAACATACTCTTCGATCTCTGATTTAGTATCTCCATATTGTAAGTTGACAAAGTAGCAATCACCTTGTGATAGAATTGAAGTCCAATCTTTCAATGATGTGCTCTTGGATTTTCCAATGTCTCGATTAGTACTTTTCCAAGAAATGCCAACTAGCAGTTTATCATCTGCCAAGTTTTTATATTTTTGTCTTAGTTGCGCAGTTTTTTTTGGGCAAGGCAAAAGGTAGTTGCTTGCTGTGAAACTGTCTTCGTTAGATCTAAGCCATTGGCCCAAGTTGCCCATAGGAACTTGATAGTCTATATTATTTGCATCGAATAATCGAGGATGTGGCGATATTTGCCGGGAAAGAAATTGAATCTGGGGAAAAGAGCGTTGAAACAGAGGAACAAGTCTCGTATCACACTCGACGATGACATTGATTCCCATTTCCGACAAGTCAGGGAGCATGCTGGCAAACATAATCTCATCGCCGATTCCTTGTTCAGTCCAGACCAGAATGGATTTTCCTCTCAGATTCGATCCATCCCAGTTGGGTTGCGGAAAATCCCGTTTTCCCGCGATGAAATCTTGGCACTTCCATCGCCATGCAAATTGTTCCCAACCATCGTTAAAATTTCCTGCCAACAATAGGCTCATGCCAAGGTTTTTATGCGCTTCAGCAGAATCGGGTTGGATCTGTATGGCCTCACGGTAGGCTTGAATGGACTTCTCCAGTTCCCCTTGTTCTTGTAAAACGTTTCCGAAGTTAATATAAGAACCAGTACAGTCGGGGCGGATTTCAAGCGCTTTCTCATAAGCCTGGATAGCTTCCTTCAGTTTGCCCTGTTCTTGCAACACTACCCCCAAATTGTTATAAATCTCAGCAGAACTGGGTTGGATCTGTATGGCTTTGCTATAGGCTTGGACGGATTCCACCAACTTCCCTTGATCTCGCAGGGAATTTCCCAAATTATTATAAAATGCAGGTTGTCTTGAATCTATTTCTATGGCTCGCTTGATTAAGCTAATTGCTACCTCATTCTTACCTACCTGATAAGCAATAATACCAAGAATATGAATAGCTTCAGCATTTTGGGGATCATCTGTCAGAATTTGCTGACATATCTGCTCTGCCTGTTGCGTTTTGCCTTCTTGGGAAAGAGAGAAAGCTTGCTGTAATTTAGCTTCCACATCAACAATCGCTTCAAGAGATTGTTGATGAAAATTTTGTTGGTTTCTTTCACTATCTCTTCTTTTTTTCATTATTCTCTTGGAAATTACGTTTGAGAATTCGCAGTACCATAGGGATCAAAGGCAAACGCTAATAATTGGTTGATTAAGCTATTAAGCAAAGGAATGATGAAGTATTCTACTAAGAATACAGGAAAGTGTAAACAACAACCTGAATTGCCTCAATCAAGATGAAAGCTACCAATTAGGCTTATTAAGTTGACACCATAATGCGGTACACATAAAATGGTTCTGCCTCCTATTTACAATCCTGACCCACTTGAGGGGGTATAGAATAGCCTTCATACTGCAGGTAAGGAACTGAAAAAAGGAAGATTTGATGCAACTGAAAGATAAAGTGATAATTGTCACAGGCGGTGGCCGAGGTATTGGAGAAGCAATTGCTGTCGGGTACGCCCAAGAAGGTGCTAAAGTGGTAGTCGCTGCCCGAAGCATAGGTCAACTGGATCAGGTTGTTGAAAAAATTCAAAGTCAGGGAGGACAAGCCATTTCAGTCCCGACCGATGCTCGGTTTTTGCCACAGGTCGAGAATCTGGTTCAGCAGACTGTAGATCAGTTTGGGAAAATCGACGTCTTGGTCAACAACGCAGGGATCAACCCTCGAGGCCTGTTTTTGGACTCGACAGAGGAAGAATGGGAACAATCTTGGCAGATAAACGTTGTCGGTGTGGTACATTGCTGCCGTACTGTTTTGCCCGTCATGAAAGCTCAAGGTCGTGGCAATATCATTAACATAGGATCCGGAATGGGTCAGGTTGGACGTGGCAACCTCAGCGTGTATTGCGCCTCCAAATTCGCACTGCATGGTTTGTCACAAGCCATTGCTGAGGAAGTTTGGGAGGACGGTATTATCGTCAATGTGCTGATCCCTGGTCCAGTCAAGACTGAGTTGTCGCGTCCAATGTGGGAAGGGGCTGGTGAGGTTCGAGCTAGCAGTGATCCATGGAAAGATCCGGAGCAGGTGGTTCCGTCAGCTGTCTTTCTGGCCGCACAACCGCCATCTAGCGGCATGACGGGACAGATTCTGAGTATTATGCGCCGTAACTCGCCATAAAGATGATTTATGCGCTGGCTTTACCCTTGCCTTACATATTGTGTTCAAAGATAAAAATAATGATACAGTCTTTTAATCCAACTCACAACGCAAATTTGAAAAGGAGATTATGATGAAATGGTCCAAGCAGATTGCCAATGGCGTTCTCTTCACAGGGCTGCTGGTTGGATGGTGGCTGGTTTTCGTTTGCTTCCAAACGGTATATGCCGACAGCTTAGACCTTGTCAGAAAGGTGGAATTCCAACCGTTAGCATCCGCTACACGAAGATTGATTGAGGCTCTTGACTACCTTGGTGCGCCGCTCCTGAAAGAAGATCAGGCCAAGATCAACGATGCATTATCGGCAAATGACCATCAGCAAGTGGTGAGTACTATACAGAAGGTACTTGATCAATACTGCCTAGTTGGTGTAGACATCAACCCGCAGAGTCGAGTCAAGGTCAAAGAAGGATCCACTGCAAAAGAGTTGATACAACAAGGATGGCGAACCTTTCTGGTGAAAGTGCATAATCAGGCTGGTGTGACGGCTCCCTTGACTGCCGAGAGTCCAAACGCAGCACCCATCTACCAACGCTCGCGTAACAGCCCAGAACCGGAAAGCACGGTGCCGGAGAGTGAAATTATCCACCGATTCCTTGAGATCGCGGTTTACAACAAACCGCCGTTAAAGGAAAATCTTTCAGGTTTAGAACTAGAATACCGAATCTTGCAACTCTACAGCCGAGATGCTGGGAAACGGGAAGCGATCCTTGCTTTCAACGTTGGGCAAGGCACACAGGATATTGGTTTTCGCAATCAGGTGCCAATTTTATTCCACTGTGCTCCAGCAGTGGAAGTGGAACTGAAGATACTTGACTTTGACGGCACCCCAACCATCGCTGCTTTGACCATTCGGGATGGATTCGGCAGAATTTATCCTTCACCGGGACGACGTTTGGCCCCGGACTTTTTCTTTCATGACCAGATCTATCGCTACCATGACGAATCGGTTTTCTTGCCACCCGGGTCATATACAGTTGAATATAGTCGTGGTCCTGAGTATCGTATAATGTCCAAGACTGTTACTATACCTGAGGCTAAACTATACAGTGAGTCTTTCAAACTTGATCGATGGATCCACGTTGCCGCTGAAGGGTGGCGATCCGGAGATCATCATATACACGCAGCAGGTTGTTCACATTACGAAAGTCCAACGCAGGGAGTATTGCCTCAAGACATGATGCGACATATTCTAGGGGAAGATATCAACGTTGGTTGCGTCCTCTCATGGGGGCCGTGCTGGTACTATCAAAAACAGTTCTTTGAGGGCAAAGTAAATGATTTATCCACTGACGACTACGTGATGCGATATGATGTGGAGGTTTCCGGATTTCCTTCCTCTCACGCTGGACATCTGTCATTACTGCGACTAGCTGAGGACGATTACGTTGCTGATGCTGAAGGGCAAGTCGTCGACCGAATTGAAGAATGGCCTAGCTGGGACCTGCCTGTCCTTCAATGGGCAAAGAAGCAGGGAGCTGTTACTGGTTTCAGCCACAGCGGTTGGGGGTTGCAGGTTTCTGGGAATGAACTTCCCAACTATAACATGCCACCATTTAATGGCATTGGTGCCAATGAATACATTGTGGATGTGGTGCATGGCGTTGTCGACTTTATCTCTACTGTCGATACTCCGTCGGTATGGGAACTTAGCATTTGGTATCATACCCTGAATTGTGGGTTTCGCACTCGCATTAGTGGTGAAACAGACTTTCCTTGCATCTATGGTGAACGGGTTGGTTTAGGACGCGTGTACGTCAAAATGCCTGTTGGGGCGTTGGATTACGATGTCTGGGTGGATGGACTTCGCGATGGACGTTCTTACGTTGGCGATGGCAGAAGTCACCTGCTTGACTTTGTGGTTGAAGGAACTCATGTGGGGGAAAAGGGTCCAAGCGGGGTTATCAGTCAGTTGAATCTGGATGAACCAGGAAAAGTCACTGTCAACGCACGCGTGGCTGCCTTACTGGATGAAATACCCAACCCGTTACTGCGAGATCGTCCATTGAGTCAAAAGCCCTACTGGCACATTGAGCGAGCACGCATCGGTGACAGCCGAAAGGTTCCCGTTGAACTGGTCGTCAACGGACAGCCGATTGACCGTCAGGAGATTGTAGCGGATGGTACTATTGTCCCAGTACAATTTAATCTTTCAATTGAACGATCCAGTTGGATCTGCCTGCGCATCTTACCATCATCGCACACCAACCCGGTCTTTGTTATTGTCGATGAACAAGCCGTTCGTGCCAGTCGCAGAAGCGCAGCGTGGTGCGTGGAAGCGGTAGAGGTCTGCTGGAAGCAAAAAGTCGATAAGATTCGTGAAAATGAGCGTGATGCAGCCCGACGAGCATATGACATGGCAAAAGAAGCCTATCAACAAATTGAGGAAGTTTCAGCAGTGGAGTAAGAGGTCATTCAGATGGACAGATCTCACTTCTAATATTTCTAATCTGTCAATATATCTATTCAGGAGTTAAACATGAGCTTTGAAGTATACGATTATCGTAAAGATATCCGAAACTTGCTAGTAACCCCACAGATCCGCGCTAGGTTTATACGTCTCGAGGTGGGCAACATCAGTGGAGGTAACCAACGAGGACAAGGACATTCCCACGACCTGGGACATGAGATCTTTCTGGTTCTGCAGGGAAAAGCAGAGTTTGAGATCGAAGGAGAAATACAGGTTCTAGAACCGGGACAGATGTGTATCGCGTTAGTAGATCAAACCCACACAGTACGGAATATTGGTGACGAACCTGTGATCATTTATCTTTCTGTTACACCACATATTCAGCCCACTCACACTGGCTGGATTGAAGAAGGAACCAAAGCACCTCCTCATTTCAATTTGTCATCCGCTTACGATGTAGAGAAAGATCAAACTACTTCCATCGATAAATTGGTGGCAAGTCAGCGACAGGCAGCTGATGCGCTGATGGAAGTCATCGAATCAGCATATCAGGTTCAATGTAAGCAATTGCCCATATTAGCTGGTAAAGACAAGAAAGCCGCCTTAGAAGCCCGCGACACAATTTGGAAGGCAATCTACCCTATGTTCCAACAGATGTATGAACTAGCCGACAGTTGGAATTCTCTTACTTATCGCACGGCTGATACCGACTTTTAGGAGGTTTGAACCGTGAAAACTCTAAAAATTGGTGTCATCGGGTGTGGTGCTATCGCCCAAGTTCAACATATGCCGAATCTGGTTGATTTACATGATCTATTTGAAGTGAAAATGGTCTGTGACCTATCGCCTGGGGCGGCTGAATACGTAGCTACCAAGTTTAACGTACCCCAATTCACTACTAACTATTATGAAATATTGGATAGCGACGTAGATGCTATACTGCATTGCGCGGGTGGTTATAAACCCTCCGCTGTAGTCGCGGCTTTCGAAGCTGGGAAGCATGTCTTTGTTGAGAAACCCTTGTGTTCTTCCTTGGAGGAGACGGATAGAATTATAACTGCTCAAAAAAAATCTGGGACAGTAGGACAAGTTGGCTATATGAAGGTACATGATCCTGCTTTCATCCAAGCCAAACAAGAGGTGGAAACCATGGACAATATCCAGTTTGTTCAGGTGAACCACTTACATCCTAACAATAGTTTGCATATGTGTCAGTTCGATGTTCGCCGTTTTGATGACATGATCCAAGATTCTCTCACTCAGCAAAAAGAAGCGGCAGACATAGCAACCTACGCTGGCGGTTCCAAACAAGCCATCGGCGATGTCGAACCACATGTCCAAGGTGCTTTCGGTTTGCTCTCAGGTAGCATGATCCACGATATCTATGGCATGCGCGTCATGCTGGGTATGCCGAAACGGGTGGTTAGTACTGAAATCTGGCGGCGAGGGAGAGCAATTACTTATACGCTGGAGTATCCGGCGGGGTACCGTCTGGTTGCCAGTTGGGTAGATCTACCTGACCTCTGGGATTTCAAGGAAACGTTGGAAATCTATGGCGATGATAAACGCGTCATCCTTTCCTACCCAACTGGATTTTCTCGTGGCATTCCGTCTAGGGTTACCATCCAGGGAATTGATTCAGCTGGAACAAGCTATGCGAGCGAACCCGTTATTGACTGGCAGAGCGCCTTTATGCAGGAATTACGTCACTTTCATGATTGTGTTATTAATGGAACCCTATGTCGCACTTCGATAGAGTCCGCTCGCGACGATATTGCTTTAATCATCGATATTATTAAATGCTATTGTCTATAACCAACCGGCAACTGACCACATAACACTTAATCTACTGAAAGATGTCTGCAGCAAATCCGCGGTATCTGTGACTGGATCTCCGCCATAATGGTTGGTGTATTCACTACGGAGACGTTTCTCTAAGTCTGTTGGCTTGGTCAATGGTGTATCTACCCATGTGTTATTAAGATCTGCGCTTTCGCGTAGTGCTATCCACAACTCCATATCCCGGCGTGCGTGCGCTTGGCCATACTCCAGATCGACTCCCGTCGTTACAGCACGATGCAGGCTATACAATATGCTGGCTTTGGCCACATCATCGGCGGCAGAGATACCATACTGTTTAAATGGGTTTTCCCACAAAATTGGATCGAAATCGGAATCCGACGTGTTTTGACCAACACCGATGGCAGCTAGAACGCGTTCTCCTCCAACTTGATCGTAAATTTCTTCAAATGGACATGACGATTGATTAGAGTAACGTACCAGTTCGTTTCCTGAAAGATACCCTTCAGTACCTTCAATCTCCCAATGATTTCCCCACTTGCCTGAGGCGGAAGATGATTCATATAGACAGGTTACATTGTCCTCAAACTTGATAATTCCGTTTTCCCACCAGATTTTCGATTCCTGTTGACCTCCATAACTATCATAAGCTTGCATGTCCAATTGTTTGGCAAATCCCAACACCTGTTTGGGTTCGCTATCGAGAATCATCCGCATAGCATTGAACCCATGATAACTACCTGACTTGTACCAAAGCCGTGCATGCGTAATTGTGCCTAATAATCCCTTTCGTACAATTTTTTGTTTCAGTTGTTCGTTAGGCCAACGCCAGACATTCTCGGCTATTTCCCATTTGACTTCGTTCTGCTGACACGTTTCAGCAATCGCATCGCCAAAGGCCAAGGTAAGTGCATAGGGGATTTCAGTAATTAGATGACATTTCTGTCTTGCTGCGGTCAAGGCAAAGACTGTTTGACCATCGGTTGGAACAAGGACGAAAACCACATCGGGTTTTTCAATAGACAACATTTTCTCAACGCTACTATAACGGCAAGCAACATGAAATTGTGCACCGGCCTCTTGTAGTGACCGCTGGCTATGATCGCAGATCGCACAAATCGAATAGAGATCTTTTAACTTTCGAATCGTTGCCAAATATCCTCTCGCCCTTGAGGATTCGTAGGCTCCTACCCCCACAATAGCAATTCGTAATTGTATCATCATAAACTCCTTTAAAATCTATGTGCATCATCATCAATGATCTTCAGTTTAAACAAATTAATAAATCAAAATACAAGATGATTATAATCGATTTTTTTTCAGACACTTTGCTGCTAAAATTTCAATTTTATGTGCTATTATATATTATTTATATTGGTGTTGCATATTTGCCTTTTTGAGTGAATTTAATCATATTATAGAGGAAATTGATAAAATACAATAATAATGAAGAAAAACATATTGATACCGGACGTGGTAGTTCCACCTGCACAGATAGAACATGACGTCCTTGGAGATAAATACAACATAACAGTTGGAGAAGCACAGGAAGCCGGTGATATCCCAGAAGAAATATGGAAACAATCTCATGGTATCTTAGCTTTTCATTTGATTGATTATAATGCGGAACTTTTGTCCAAATTAGAGAATTGTCAGGTGATTGTTAGACTTGGTGTTGGTTATGACAATATTGATTTAGGCGAGGCGAGGTGTAGAAACATCGCCGTATGTAACGTTCCTGATTATGGTACTGAAGAGGTTGCTGACCACACATTAGGCTTGTTGCTTGCTTTAGTTAGGAGTATACCAGGTTATCAACAAGCCATAAAAAATAGGAATTGGGCGAGAAATGATAATATAACTTTCCGATTATCGGGTAAAACCATCGGGATCATTGGATTAGGGCGAATTGGAATGGCAGTTGCAATCCGATGTAAATCCTTTGGGATGAACATTGTGTTTTATGATCCTTACCTTGATGATGGTTACGACAAGGCGTTAGGTATAACAAGGGCTGACACCTTAGAGGATTTTCTGGAACAGAGTGATATCATATCAATACATGCACCTTCAACCAAAGAAACGCGAGGCATGGTCGGGAGCGATTTCCTCAGTAAGGTAAGAGATGGCTGTATCTTGATTAACACTGCCAGAGGTGATATTATAAACTTGGATGAGCTATACAAAATTATGAAATTGGGGAAGGTGAAAGCGTGTGGATTGGATGTCTTGCCCATTGAAGGACATAGCAGTGAACAACAGTTAGTTGTTGATTACGAGAATGATGCACAATGGTTGAAGGACAGACTGATCATTACCCCACACGTAGCTTACTATTCTGCTGAGGCATATACAGAACTACGTTATAAAGCTGCCAAGCAAATCAAAGGCGCGATTGATGGGCAGGAAATTAAAAATTGTGTTAATAACTTCAATGCGCCCTCTCAATCATAATTACTTGGGCTGTGATCACCAAGAAGACGACGTTGTCGTGATGTTGCTTGGGAAAGTATTACTTCATCAAACTGGAATTTGTTCAAGTAAGGCGGGAATTTCTGTGTAATCATCCGATATGCATAGTGAACTTGTAAAAGATAACGATTTTCATCGCTAGTGTTGGCAGTACCTCGGTGCCAGACTTCACTACGGAAAATTACGGCATCACCGGCATTGCAAATGATACTTCGCTCTTCTCCTCCCTTCCATCCTGTATCTCCGTTAGGTGATCGGCCTGAATTATGGCTGCCGGTAACAAAATTTGTGGGACCGAGTTCGTCATACATGTCATTTAAATAGTAATGACAGGTAGTAATAAAAACGGGTATCTTAACTCTTGGGTCGGCAACAATATCTTCGGGTAGACTGATAGGCAGCCAGTCTGTGTGCAGCGTTTGATCTGGTCGTCCAGGTCCTGTCGTCCAAGCAGTCATTCCAATGACATGGCAATCTCTTCCGTGAATTGCTTCTTCTATTTCGATGACTTCAGGTTTGTCAAGATATTGTAGAAATGTGATTTCTCTATTGAATGCATTATTGATATGCTTGTTTAGAAACCCACCATTCCCAGAAGTGCCATGCTTATCAAAACTTTCGGGTATTATGTCCAATCGATCCATAGCCGCCTTTAACTCAACAATTTCTTCCCCATTAACAACCTTGGGTAGATAGACATATCCGTCATTTTCTAAAGCATTGACCCTGCTTTCAAGATCAGGATAAGCTATCAATGGTAATGCTTTGGCCATTTTAATCTATCCTTTCATTGTAGAATTATTCTTTACATGAATCCATGATTCTCTCTTTTCTCTCCCACGGTTAGTCAGTCGACATGTGGAAGATAGCGTCGTAGTGTTCCCATACAGTGTGTTTATGTAACGTAATATATACTGCCATATCCGAGCTCATTTTCAAGTGTATGGACAAAGCGCGCTTCATGCATATATTTATGGGTCGCATGGAATATCAATGGATCAATTTCTTTCATACTGATGTGTCATCCAACAAACTATACATCTAGCGGCCACTGAGCCACACGGAGAGTATGGAGTCAGTAATCTCGCTACACCCAACGGGATATACTATGTTAATCTATTTGGAAAGTCAAGTATTCTCTAATCGGATATTTTTTATTTATCATGGGCGGATTCAACTCTGAAACGCAAAATTCGCTCCCAATGATTTCCCCAAAGACAGCTCTGTAGGCGTTTCGTATCCAAGGCTCTTTCTGGGCCTCCTGTTAAGCAACTCCTTGACTCTCTTTACTGATTTCTCCGTAACCTCCTCAAACCGGCTCTTCTTGGGCAAGAACTGACGGATCAAACCATTGGTGTTCTCATTCAGTCCAGGCTGCCAACAGGAGTACGGAGGAGCAAAATAGTAGTCGCACTCCAGTGCCTTGGCCACTTTCTCATGGCAGGCAAACTCCGGTCTGCGGTGAGGGTCAGCACACGATCCTTGTCGGGGCGCAACAGTTCGATTGTGGCGGTAGCCACCAGTTCTGCCGTCTTGTTCTCTCCTTTCCTCATTAGGCTGAATTTGCTCTTTCTCTCAACGATGGCAACCCATGCCTGTTTGTGGTTTTTTCCAATGAGGGTGTCGATCTCCCAATCCCCCATTCGGCTCTTCTCATCCACAATCTTCGGCCTGTCATCAATGCTGACACCCCTTGACCGATATTTCTTTCCCTTTGTTCTCAGAAACTTATAGATTCTACCACCGCTCTTCTTGTCAGCCCGTTTCAATCTCCCAGAGATCTGCTCATGCTGCGCAGAGCACCATCCAGCTTCTCACTCTTCTGCTGTCGCTCCTCTTGATGGCCAAACTTCCCCGCTAGCCCTTTGCATGGCTATTGCCTGCCAACTCTCTACAGATGGTGCTGGGTGATC
>JYMV01009900.1_pt1 | contig 27019 bp, 18 predicted proteins | sample 338911 | NCBI WGS metagenome assembly JYMV01 (sample SAMN03354496, study PRJNA234377) | hydrothermal vent metagenome | biome: Deep sea; feature: Hydrothermal plumes at the Eastern Lau Spreading Center, Western Pacific Ocean; material: Seawater | place: Tonga | collected 2009 | depth 2000 m m
AGGCGTAATCGTGAATTATTTTCTTGAATCAGTTCCGGAACAGTCTTTGGAATTAGTTGTTTTAGATTCCCGAGGTGAGGAAATTGAGCGCTTTTCCAGCAAGAAATCTGTTGCTGATCCAAAAGACAAAGACAATAAAGAAGAAGATGAAAAGCCGAGCTTGCCTTCTAAAATCGGTTTCAATCGCTTCGTCTGGAATATGCGCTATCCCGGTCCGGAAACAAAAATTGATAAAACGCTCGAAAAGCCGGGTTATAAACAGTTGGGACGAATTGCTCCGTTTGGCGGCGGCGCCAGCGGAGGGCCTGTTGCTCCTCCAGGAAAATATCAAGTCCAGTTTAAAACGGGGAAGACTGATATTACACATTCATTTGAAATCATTAAAGATCCACGTTTGAAAACCACTGCTGCGGATTATGCGCTGCAGTTTGAACTGTGGATGAAAATCCGAAATCGAGTTTCAGATACAAACTCCGCAATCAATAGAATCCGGAGAATCAACCTGCAAATTACAGAATTGCTGGCACGCGATATCTTCAGCAAGACTGATGCAGCAAAACCCATTGCAAAAGTTCTGGAAGCGGCGGAATTGCTCCGGAAACAGCTCAGCAGTATTGAAAATCAATTAACGCAAAACCAATACGAAACCCCTTCCGACCGACTTCGTCATCCCACCATGCTCAAGGAAAGAATGGAGGCTCTGGTGAGCGTAGTCTCTGTTTCTGATGCCGCTCCCCCACAACAGGCTCATGCTGTTTTTGAAGATTTGAGCACACAGATTGACGAACAGCTCGCACAGTTAAGCAAGCTCGAAGAACAGGAACTGCTTCAACTAAACAAACAGATTGAACAAGCCGGAATTCCTAAACTGCAAGGTTAAGATGCTTGGCGTTCCCGGATTGTTCAAAATCACTGCTGCGGATTTTTTGGTGCGCACGGCCTACCAGATGGGCAAAACACCACTATTGCCAATTTTTGCCGCAAGTTTGGGTGCTAACGCAACCTTTTTGGGGCTGATCGTTTCAGTTTCAACTTTGACCGGAATGTTGCTCAAACCAATTTTCGGCCTTCTTTCAGATCGTTGGGGACGCTGGATTTGGCTTTTAGCGGGAACACTGCTGTTTACCGGAATCCCGTTCCTTTACCCATGGGTAACGACTCCGGAAGAATTACTCGTTTTACGCCTTGTACACGGTTTGGCCACTGCGATTTATGGACCGGTTACTGTGGCCTGGGTTATTGAACAGGGTCAAAAAAACGGAAGTTCCAACGGCAACTGCGCCGAACGTTTGGGCTGGTTCGGTATGGCACGCAGCGGAGGATACCTGCTCGGTCCTACAATTGCCGCAGCCCTTTTGACGGTATTTGAACCGGCAACAGTCTTTACTGTGATTGGACTGATTAGTTCCTTTGCATTGTTGCCCGTGCTGTTGCTGAATAAAACCGATCCGCCAAAAAAATCCAAAGTTTCTTTGCGTAGACAAACTACAGCAGCATTCCGGGCAGGAATCAAAACACCGGAGCTTTGGTTGGCGGGAAGTCTGGAATGTATAGTCTATCTCGGAATTTACGCGACAAAAACTTTTTTGCCTCTTTATGCACTGGAAACAGGAATCTCAATTCTGTGGGTTGGCCTCTTCTTTTCAGCACAGGAATTAATCCACCTCATCGCGCGTCCATTTGGAGGTCGTTTAAGCGACCGTTTGGGGTATCTACCCATAGCTGCTTCCGGAATGCTGCTGGCTTCTATTTCTCTGGGATTGTTGCCGTTGGCAAACACGCCTTCGTTTTTGCTCCTGCTCGCGCTTGGTTTTGGATTTTCTCAAGCACTGATTTTTCCATCAACCCTTGCCCTATTCGCACAAAAAATGGATGACCGACACACCGGAACCGGTGCAGGAATGATCGGCGCCTTGAAAAATTCTGCTAAAATTGCCGGTCCAATTCTTGGTGGATTGCTGATTCATTGGCATAATTATTCTTGGATGTTTTGGAGTATGGCCACGTTACTTACCGTATGGAGCGTTTGGTTGCTGCTTAGTGCATTCAGTAATAAATCATTAACTCATCAAAAAGAGTACGGAGCAGCAATTTCGGTTCATCCTTAAACTGACCCCAAAAGTAAAATCGAATTCCCTGTACCTTAATCTGCTTAATCCTATTCACAAGTGTCTTGCCAAAATAATGAAGAAAAGCGTACCATGGAAGCTGCTTTTTTAATAGAAAAACACTGAAAAAAAGAAAAATAATAAATGACGACTTTATATTCAGGCGGTTTGGTTTTTGACGGTAAGGGGAACTTGCTTGAAAATCACGGAGTATTGGTAGATGGAGAACGGATTTCCAGAATCGCCCCCATCGGAGAATTTGAGGGATACAGCAGCGAAAAAATAGATACATCCGGTGGAACCCTTTTGCCGGGATTGATCGACTGTCACGTGCACCTTGTTTATTGCGGAGAGGCTGATCCAAAGACGAGTTTGTTAAAATTGGGTCCAGGCCAGATTGTGATGAACGCATTTGAAAATGCCCAGAAAACTATACGGAGCGGAATTACCGCAATCAGGGATTTGGGTGGACGCGATTATTTGGAATTTGCAGTACGCGACGCCTGCAATTCAGATCGACAGCTTGGCCCGACAATTATGGCGGCAGGCAAAATGATCTGTATGACTGGAGGGCACGGTAATGTATTTGGCCGAATTGCGGATGGACCGGATGAAGTTTTGAAAGCAGTCCGTGAGCAAATTCATGCCGGTTCAGATGTGATAAAATTGATGGCTACCGGTGGAGTGATGACGCCTGGAGTAAACCCGGAAGATGCGCATTACACTGAAGAGGAGTTACGTGTTGGTGTAGATGAAGGGCACCGATTTCACCGGACATGTGCAAGTCATGCACAGGGTGCAGCCGGAATATTGAATGCTGTACGGGCCGGAATGGATTCAATTGAGCACGGTATTTTTATGACACAGGAATGCCTTGAAGCCATGCTGGAAAAAGGAACATATTTGGTTCCAACACTTGCAGCGGTAAACAATATATACCTCAATCGTGACAACGGGATTCCGGCTTTCATTGTAGAAAAAACAATTCGTGTGCGTGAACGTCACCATCAGTCGATCAAGATGTTTTATAAGGCCGGAGGTAAAATAGCAATGGGTACGGACGCCGGAACTCCATTCAACATCCACGGCGACAATTGCCAGGAACTGCAATACATGGTTGATCTTGGCATTTCAAACAGCGATGCACTGAAGATTTCGACAGCAAATGCCGCAGACCTGATGGTAATGGAAGACAGGGGACAGATTGTGGAAGGTTTTTATGCGGACATGCTGATAGTTTCCGGTAATCCGGCGGATGATATTTCTGCTGTTGCAAACCAGGAAAATCACCGCAGCGTCATCAAAAATGGTTCCGCAGTTTAAAGTTGACTGTCTCATAACAAGTCTAAAAACCATACTGTCATTTCGAACGGACGTCTTGTCATCTCGAACGTAGCGAGAGATCTTAATGAATTAGAGTTGTCGCTTATACAAGATTTCCGGCTTCGCTCAACATGATATGGTTTTAGGACTTTTTACAAACCACAAATCATAATTATCGTTTAAGGTGAAAAATGACAATAATTAAAAAAATTAATGAGTTCCATAATGAAATGACTGCCTGGCGGAGGGACATTCATCAACATCCTGAATTGATGTTTGAGGAAAATAGGACTTCAGATTTGGTTGCAGCCAAGCTGGAAGAGTTTGGAATTGAAGTTCACAGGGGTCTGGCAAAAACCGGTGTAGTTGGAACTATCAGAAATGGTGAAGGTCCAGCGATTGGACTGCGAGCTGATATGGATGCACTGCCTCTACAGGAAAAAAATACATTTAATCACGCATCTTCAAATCCTGGTAAAATGCATGCCTGTGGACACGACGGGCATACAGCAATGCTGCTCGGCGCGGCAAAATATTTAGCCTCAAATAAAAACTTCAAAGGTACGGTGAACTTCATTTTTCAGCCCGCAGAAGAAGGTGGGGGAGGAGGTGACCTGATGATAAAAGAAGGTTTGTTTGAGAAATTCCCTGTAGATTCAGTTTATGGTTTGCACAACTGGCCGGGAATGGATCCAGGAATTTTTGGGGTAGGTGCAGGTCCAATTATGGCGGCAGCTGATTTGTTCGATTTGACTATTAATGGAAGAGGCGGTCACTGCGCAATGCCGGATCAATGTATAGATCCGATTGTTGTTGCATCTCAGGTTGTCAGTGCACTGCAAACCATACCCAGCCGCAGTACGCATCCGGTTGATTCTGTGGTGATCAGCGTGACACAAATTCATGCTGGTGATGCATACAATGTGATTCCGGATAGTGTGCGGATGCATGGAAGTGTGCGCACTTTCCTTCCCGAAACACAAGAGGGGATGCCTGTGTCAATCTTGAGGGTTGCAGAAGGTGTTTGTGCTGCTTTCGGCGCAAGTTGTGAACTAAATTATATGAAAGGTTATCCTGCAACCATCAATTCTACATCGGAATCAGAAATTTCTGCAAAGGCGGTTGTTGATCTGGTTGGAGAAGAAAATCTTATTCGTAATCCAACGCCCAGTATGGGGGCAGAAGATTTTTCTTATATGCTTCAGACGCGTCCCGGTTGCTATATCTGGCTGGGTATCGGCACAGGAAAAGGTGAGGGCGGATGTATGCTGCACAGTTCTCACTATGATTTTAACGACGATGTTTTGTCGACTGGTGCAAGTTACTGGGCAACATTGGTGGAAAACGAACTCACCGCTTAATACTAAATATAAAAAATTCTAATAAATTATGGAAATCAAAGGGAAAATAAAAAAAATATCTGATACGGTTCAGATTTCAGATCGCTTTCGAAAACGTGAATTTGTGGTGGAATATGCAAGTAATCCGGATTATCCTCAGCCACTTCAATTTGAAATGGTGCAGGACCGCTGCGAATTGCTGGATCCATTTGAAGTAGGTCAGGAAGTTGAGATATTTTTTGATTTGAGAGGTCGTGAATGGACCAACCCTCAAGGGGATGTAAAATATTTTAACTCACTCCAGGCCTGGAAGTTGGTCTCGGAGCAGAGTTCTGCATCAACTTCTTCTCCCCGTTCAGTCAAAAAAAGTTCTGCTTCAGTTCCGGATGAAAAACCCGGTTGGCTTGAAAACGAATCCCCGGATGACTTGCCATTTTAACTGGATTTTTCTCTATAGTTTTTCTGCTAAACAACAAAAATAAAGCAAATATATGCTGGTAATTTTACATCCGGACATAGAAGAAACCACAGAAGATTATAAACTTACGTGGAGTCATCTTCAGGGGTTGTCTGAAATTCGTTTACAAAAACACAAAGTAAAGGGCAGAGGACAAGGTCTGACTGAAATATATTTGATAGGTAATACTACTAAAATCAACCTGGAGGAAATAGAATCTCTTCCGGCAGTGGAGCGGGTAGTCCGGATTTCACATGATTTCAGAATTTTGGGTCGGCACTCAGAAGAAAAAGGTTCGATCGATTTTGAATATAACGGAGTTCGTTTCAGCCAGGATAATTTTCACATTTTTGCCGGATTATGTGCAGTTGACAATCCGATAAACGTTGAACGTATGCTGCAGGCGTTGCAGGAGAATGGGCAGGTCTGCACCAGAATGGGAGCCTATAAACCGCGTACAAATCCCTATTCTTTTCAGGGACATGGCAAGGAATGTTTACCTTATGTTTTTGAGTTGACAGGAAAATATGGAATAAAGGTAGTTGCGATGGAAGTAACCCATGAGTCACACATAGCTGAAATTGACGAATGTCTGGAAAAGCTGGGAAGACCGACAGGTGTGATGCTACAAATTGGTACACGAAACACGCAAAATTTTGAGCTGCTCAAAGCAGTCGGAAGGCAGCACACATACCCTGTACTACTCAAACGCGGTTTCGGAATCTCTTTGAACGAGTCACTCAATGCTGCAGAATATCTGGCCAGCGAAGGAAACAACCAGGTGATTTTTTGTTTGAGGGGGATGAAAACTTCATTCAATGCACCGCATCGCAACATGGTTGATTTTGCGCATTTACCTATTGTAAAACGCCTGACCCGTATGCCGGTTTGTATTGATCCTTCCCATTCTGTGGGCACAAGAGACGCTTCTCCGGATGGTGTTTTGGATGTTTTACATTCGACATCACAGGGCATTATTGCCGGAGCCAATATGGTGCTGGTAGATTTTCATCCGTCTCCAACAGAGGCTTTGGTGGACGGACCTCAAGCACTCACTCTGGGTGAGTTGCCGAAGTTTATTGAAGACACCAGAATTTCCAGGGAAGCATACAAAAAGCGTGTGGCACTTTGGGAAGAAAAGTAAAATTTGTTGTTCAGTTCTTAAATAAATAGTCTGCTTCTGCTCGGCCTTTTTCATCATCCACATAAAACAGGAGCACGGCACCAATCACAAATAATATCACTATCGAGGCAATGCTCCAGCGCGATGCCTCCTGACCGACCGCAATGATTTGTTCTGCCGTAGGTGAATCAGGCATCAAAATGTTTCTCATCGTTAGTCCTACTACGCCCATCAAAGCCGGACCAATAATTGCGGCAAATTTGCCGAGCATATTGTAAAATCCGTAATATTCTGCTGCCTGATTTTTTGGAATCAAGCGTGAATAATAGGAACGACTCAAGGCCTGTATGCCTCCCTGCACCAAACCTATCACCACTGCCAAAACATAAAACTCATATTTTTCTCGCATCATGGTGCCCCAGATTGTCACAGCAATATAAACCCCTATTGCCAAAAATATAGACGGCCGGACACCCCAGCGCTCTCCTAAACGGCCAAAAATTAAAGCTGCAGGGAAACCTACAAACTGTACTATCAACAGGGCAACAATCAAATCATTGGATTCAAAACCGATCGATATTCCATAATCCACCGCCATCTTGATGATCGTATCCACACCATCAATATAAAACCAATAAGCCAGTAAAAACAACATCACAGTCTTTAGATGACGAATTTCCTGAAAGGTGCCATAAAGTTGCTTAAACCCGTCACTTATTGAACTTCCCTGACTTTGCTTTTGTTCAGTTTCAGGTTCCGGAACCCAGAATATTGTAATCAGTGTAAAAACTCCCCACCAAAGCGCAACACTCACAAATGACCAGCGAACCGCTTCACCGGCATCAGCTAGTCCGAAGATTGCGGGTTGTAAAGTCATGACAACATTGAGCAAAAACAGGAGACCTCCGCCCAGATAGCCCATGGCAAAACCCAAGCTGGAAACGGAGTCAACATTTGATTCATCAGAAACACTGGGTAATAGGGAATCATAAAAAATATTTGCGCCGGAAAAACCGATCACTCCCATCACATAAACGAAAACCGCCATCATCCAGTCACCTTTTTCTACCAGAAAAAGTCCGGCTGTCATCAGTACTCCAAGGTAGGCAAAGAAAATCAGGAATTTTTTCTTCAAAGAACCACGATCAGCAATTGCTCCCAGAACTGGTGCCATCAAGGCGACAAGCAAACTGGCAATCGAGTTTCCGAATCCAAGCATGGCCGTACTCTGATTAACGTCTGTGCCGATACTCCAGTATTGTTTGAAAAAGATTGGGAAAAACCCTGCCATAACCGTGGTGGCAAATGCTGAGTTTGCCCAGTCATACATGGCCCAGCCCCATATTAATTTGCGTTCCTGTTTCATATTATTTCCTCACTTTCGAACTTCAATTAATTGATTTCAGAAGGTTCAGGAGACTCAAGATTTTCTTTAACTTTTTGCTGAATCAGCTTAGAAATCTCGAGTGCTTCATCGTTCGTCATTTCGATAGCGGTGACGTGGTGCATCCTGCCGTCCACTGACTTAAGAGCCAGCAAAACTCCGGTGGGACACGTCCCAACTTCCAACTCCATTTTTGCCATGATTTAACTCCAGGAAATTGTTTAAAGCAAAAAGAAAAAATGTTCCGTGAATTCTGACCATATTTACGTTTATCTACAAGCTGAAACGAAAGTAGCTTTCAATTCTTTGAGATATTTGGTGGATTCTGCTAAAGTTGTACTCATCTTTAAACTCACCTTTGCAGCATGGAAAATGCCAATTCATGGATAACGTCTTTTATCTACTTTCTGCCCACTCGTCCTGCACTGAAGGAATTTGCCTGACCAAAAAGAATAATGATGTCTTCATTACAAAGGATTCCGTCGGTTTTTCTGTGCTGAATGATACCGATTCAGCTGACGCAAAAGGCACAGTATCTGAGCAATGGCTTAAGCAGATTGGAGATTTTTTAGACCAGCATCAATGGCGGGAACATGCGATTGCTTTTCTGCTGCCTGCAGAAGATGTGACTTTTCGCAAAATTACTTTTCCCTTTCAGGAACGAAAAAAAGTAGAGCAAGCGCTTCCTTTTGAGCTTGAAGAGGAATTGATGGGTGATTTAGCGGATTCTTCCTACAGTGTCCAGGTACATCCAATGTCCGAGCAAAATTCTGAGGCACTGGTTTTGCTGATGGAACGCAAGCGTTTGAAGCTATTGCAGCAGCTTTGTCTGGAGCGGGACCTGTTAATCCGCAACATAGATTGTGCAGCTTTCGCGCTTTTTCGCTCTAAGATAAATGAGAATTCTCCGCTACCTGAAAGCCAGGACTTGTTTCAGATATACCTTGGTGGTGATGAAGCATTCATCAACACAATTCGTGACGGACGACTGGATGAGATCAAGATCTTCCCCAACCGTATTTCAGAAATTCTCCGGAAGAACTCCTCCCGTATGGAAAATTCACTTCCCTCATTCCTGCAATTGTTTGCCAAAGATCCGGATGGCGTAGCACATGCGGAAAGTGATTCTGAACATACTGAATCCTTTGCTCAACTCAAAGAAGAATTGGGCTGGATATGCGCACAATTTACCCTGCATTTACGTATAAAAAATTACAGCACAGAGAGTCAAATTGAAGTTCATGGAATCTTTGGACCTATGATACAGTGGGATGGAGTAGTCTTCCGGACACGTTCGTTTCCTTTGCCTGAAGCACAAGCCTTTGCTGAGAGATCCGGAGATGGCTTAATCTTTTCCGCAAAACCGGAAACTTCGTCCAATGATGTAATCACAACTCGCATATCAAATGATATTAAGACTCCGGACACCCTTGAAGAATTGATGGTGGAAGCGAAGCTACGGGAAGAATCTAACGTAAAGACTCTTAAAGAAAATCCAGAAGCAGAGTCAAATACTTCCGAAGAAATGGAAGAGAACATAAAGACAGCAAGTTATTTGGCGTCAACCGATCCGCAAGCATCACTTCTTTCACTGATCGAACGCAAACATTGGGGAATACTGGGTGAATTGCGCAAACAAGCTGAAATATTTCTCGAACCACACCGGCTGAGTCTCTATCACGAAATCACTCCATGGAGACGCTTTTTACGCCGAAATCGTGGCGCAGTGGCGGTTGCCGCAAGTTTTTTGATCATGATTTCCGCCGGTTTCGTCTGGCAGACAAATGCAAAATTGGAACTGCTGAAAAAGGAAATAGCACGCACTGAGCGTCTGGTACAAGTTGAGCTAAGGCGCGTATTACCAAAAACTTCTGCCTCCGGAGTCAAGACGATGCTGCTGGAACTGCAAGAAAAAATTCAAAAACAAAAATCCTATATTGAAAACAGTAAGAAATATGAAAAACGCGACTATAAAAATTTGCTTTTTCTCAAAAACATTTCTGCATTACTGGAAGTGGACGCGCCGTTTGAAGTTGATAGTTTGGAATATGCACCGGAAAGATTCTCGCTAAGCGGTACAATTGACAGTTACGATCGACTCCAAATTCTCAAGAATAATTTGCAGGAAATTGAAGAATTTAAGGGCAAGCGAATCATCGAAAGCAACCGAAAAAGTCCGGAAGGAATTGTTTACAGAATTTCCATTGAACTAAAATAAACACTAACTTTTTAACTATTTTTCCGCACGTGAACTCAAGAACAAAGAACCCCAACAAAAAACTCCCAGCCATAAACGGCAGCGGACAGGGCTATTTCACTCAGCCGACAGTTTTCCAAAATCAACTCGTCTTTGTCTGCGAAAACGACTTGTGGCAAGTCCCTCTGGAAGGAGGTAGAGCCCAGCGCCTAACCAGTTCTCGCAGCGAAACTCATTCACCTGCTTTTTCGCCAAATGGACATTGGATAGCCTGCTGCACCATGGAAGAAGGTGAGCATGATGTTTATTTGATGGAATCCAGTGGAGGCCCCCTCCAGCGATTGACCTGGTTAAACAGCGTAACACACATCGTGGGCTGGTCTCATGACGGACAATATATTTGGTTCCGCAGCACGCATCAGGCTGTTCACAGTCACGGCAGCGACTCCTGGCTTTTTCAGGTTTCACTCAATGGCGGTCCTGTGGAAAGTTTGCCTTACGGTCCGGCAATGGCAGTGAATCAGCAGTTGAGCGGTAAAATGGGAATCGTGCTGGGTCGCAACACCCTGAGTAATTCACGCTGGAAACGCTATCGAGGAGGAATGACCGGAGAAATCTGGGTTGATGTGCAGAACACTGGAAATTTTAAACGTTTGTTTCGCGATCTTCAGGGGAACCCTGTGCGCCCGTTTTGGATTGGAAAAAGGCTCTGGTTTATTTCAGATCACGAAGGTGTTGGCAATTTGTTTTCCTGTACCGCTCAGGGGAAGGAATTACGTCAGGAAACTTTTCAAAAAGAATATTACGTGCGTTTTCCGGTAACAGATGGGAAAACACTTGTTTACCACGTAGGCGGTGAATTATGGAAACTTGATCCCCATGAAACAAATTCACCAAAAAGTGAGAGTCAATTAAACATAGGCTGGCATTCGACAAAAACCCGTTTGCAGCGTCGGTTTTTTTATGGTGACTCATACTGGGAAGAAACCATGCTCCACCCTCAGGGGCACGAAGTAGCTCTAACGGCTCGTGGAAAATTATTCTCTATGCCGCTTTGGGAACAGGCAGTGCGTCAGCACGGAATTCGTGACGGGGTACGCTACCGCTTGCCGTGTTGGTTGTCTAACGGAAATTTAGTTGCAATTTCAGATGCATCAGTGGTACAGAGCAAAACAAAAAAACTTTCTTCAATCGAAGAACAACTAGATGTCTTCGAGCCTTTTCCGTCTGAAACACCGGTTTATTCACACAAACTTCCTCCCGGACGCATGCAGGAAATTTCGGTCTCACCGCGTTACCCGCATCTTGTGCTGACAACAAGCCGGATGGAGCTTTTTTTGATGAATGCGGAGACAGGTCGGATATATAAACTTGATGACTCAAAAGTGCGTGAAATCCGTGAAATCGTTTTTTCTCCAGATGGAAGATGGCTGGCGTACACAAAATATTTGAGTTTAGAATTAACAGCTATTTTCCTGCTTGATCTCAAACCTTCTGCAACCGGGATACGAGTTAAACCTGCTGAACCTGTGCAAATAACTCAGCCTGTACGCTACGATTTCAGTCCGGCTTTTGATCCGGAAGGACGCTGGCTTTATTTTCTTTCATCAAGAACATTCAACCCGATTTGGGACACCGTTCAAACCGGCACCTCATTTTCCCGTTCAATGAAACCGTATCTTTTGACACTGAAAAAAGATACTCAAAATCCTTTTGTGCCAAAACCGCATGCACCTGGAAGAGAACTGGGAGAATCTGCAGCCAGTGGCGCAAATCAAGAATTTCAGGATGCAAAAAAAATCAAAAATCAAAAATCTCAGGCACAAAACAAAATCTCTGTTGAAATTGATTTAGACGGAATCTCTGATAGAATTGTTGAATTTCCGGTTTCTGAAGGAGTTTATGAGCAAATAATAGGTCTTTCAAACAAAGTTATTTACAGCGAATTCCCACTTACAGGCACCGTCGACGATTTGGCATCAGAAGATGATGCAGGAAAGGACGAAGGTATTTTATGGATTTACGATTTTGAGAAACAGGAAATTGAAACCATAGCTGAGAATGTAGGCTTTGTGCAAACTTCCTTAGCAGATGAATCCGAAAATTCTTCACGCACCATGCTTTACAGTTCCGGTGAAAAGTTACGGGTATTTGAGGCAGGAGTTCCTGTTCCGGAAGAAAATAAAGCTGAAAAACATTTTTCGCGCAAAAGTGGATGGCTTGATTTGAGCCGCATCCGGATTTCGGTACAGTATCAGAAAGAGTGGGCACAAATGTTTCAGGAGTCCTGGCGTTTGCAAAAAGAATTTTTTTGGACTGAAGATCTTTCAGGTGTTGATTGGGAACGCGTGTACCAACGCTATGCCCGTTTGCTGCCCCGAATTGGTTCCCGTTCTGAACTATCTGATTTAATATGGGAAATGCAAGGAGAACTGGGTACATCTCACGCTTATGAGTATGGAGGTGATTATCCTCATGCACCACGTTATCCTGTAGGTTGTTTAGGTGCAGACCTTGTTTTTGACTCAAAACGGCGTTCGTGGATTTTTCAAAAAATTTACTCTGGAGACATCTGGAAAACCAACGAGCATTCTCCGTTGGCTGAACCCGGTGTCGCGGTAAAAGAAGGAGATCAACTCCTGGCAGTCGGCGGAGTTCCGGTAGATGAACACAAAACTCCGGGAGAATTGCTCGTGCACCAGGCAGGTCAGTTTGTTCCGTTGACTGTTATCGAAGGAAATCAGAAAAAAAAGGGAGCAAAAAGGAAAGCGAAGGAAGCACGCCAAATCGTGGTAAAAACGCTCTTCGGAGAACAGAAAGTTCGCTATCGGGAGTGGGTCAGGAATAATGTGAAAACCGTTGAATCACTGACTGAAGGCCGTGTAGGCTACCTGCATCTTCCGGACATGAGTACACATGGAATAGCAGAGTTTCATCGAGGATATTTAGCCCAGGTTGATCGTGAAGGTTTGATTGTTGATGCCCGTTATAATGCAGGCGGAATGGTATCACCGCTCATTCTTGAAAAATTAGCGCATCGACATCTGGGTTATGACGTGCCGCGCTGGGGATCCCCTGAGTCTTATCCATATCATACACTGCGTGGTCACCTGATAGTGATTGCAAATCAATTCACCGGTTCTGACGGTGATATGTTCACAACAAGCTTCCGGCAACTGCAACTTGGACCTTTAGTTGGTAAACGAACCTGGGGCGGTGTGATCGGCATTGACGGTCGTTACCAATTGGTGGATGGAACAACAACAACACAGCCTCAGTATTCCATCTGGTTCCATCACGCAGGTTGGTCGGTTGAAAATCATGGGGTTGATCCTGATATTGAGGTGGAAGACACACCACAATCTTTTGTCAAAAATGAAGACCCGCTGCTTGCGCGCACAGTTCAAGAAATGTTGCGCTTGCTTAAAGAAAAACCTGTTCAGTCGGTGAGTTATTCTCCGTCACCAAGACGTTTGCTTCCGGAGTGAATTTTAGAAAAAATTCTCATTATTTGAAAACATTCCTCCAAGTTCATTTTCAGGGGTTTTTCTTAAAACTAAATAACTATATGCAACTGAATGGAGCAGTACCTCCGGGAAGAATATTCATTGCTGCAAAAAGTTAATCCGAATTTCCACTTGTAAATTTGATCAATTTTTGAGAGCATCGTTTGATCACAAATAATTATTGCCAAGACTTCTCTTCAAAAATTCTTCCATGCTACAAACTATTCAACCGCTGATTGATCTTGCCAATACTGATCTGGATTTGCAGACGAACATCTTTTCAAGGTCACATTTGGAACGCCAGATCGAAACGGCAAGATCTGTTGTTGACCAACATCAAAAATTATTTGAACAAAAATATAACGAACTGGACCTCTTGACCAGTGAAGGCAAAATAGTAAAAAACAATATTGAAATTCAGGAGCAACTGATAACCCGTCTGGATGCTCAGGTTCCGAAGATCCGAAACGAAAAAGAATTTGCCGCCAGCAAAACCCAGTTAGAGGAAGCCCGCAAAATGTTGGGCTTATTGGAAGATAAATTGCTTGAACTGGATATGAAAAAAGAAGACCTGGAACAGGAAATTGAAACAATTAATTCCGAACTTACTGAATCAAATTCCACATTTCAACAGGAAACCTCAGGACTCCTGAAAAAACAGGAAAAAGCAGAAAAGAAGATTGCCAAATTGGAGCCACGACGAAACCGTCTGCTGAAAAAACTTCCCCAAAACATCAAACGATTTTATGAGCGCTGCCAGGAAAGTGGAATTTCGATGCCGGTCTGTGCCATTCAGGACAAAAGTTGCAGTGGCTGTCACATGGTGTTATTACCACAATTGGTCAATGAATTGATGGCTAACCCAAACTCCCACAAAAATTGCCCAAATTGTTCACGCATTTTGTACTACCCTGAAGTTGAGGAAGAAGTGGAGTCCTGAGCTGGATCTTTTTGAGTAGGCTTTTGTATTAGATGTTGAACGAACTCTGCTTCAACAACATACAATCATGACAAGAAATGTTGGCGCTGCTTTTATTTTCACTAACATTTTTTTTAGGATGCAGTTCTTCGGTACCTTCAGGATTTTTATATCCTGCTGAAAAATCAATGGAGGTGCGCTACCTTTGTCGTTTACCATATCTGGACGCAACCGCTCCCCATCAATCATGGAGCAAATCAGCCCCTGCCTGGGTCATTCTCAATGAAAAAAAAGTCATCGTTTATTTTAAGAATGACCGCACCTTTTCTTTCCCTCGAACCTCAGAAATCACACTTCTTTCCGGCAAGTATCGATGTACCATATGAAAATGTTTACCTGAATTATTCGGCGTTATAAAGTGTAAGTATCCCCTTTTAGCACTGCGGCAAAAACATCACGATCGACATTACCACCGGAAGCAATTACCGCCACTTTACGGCTTTTAATTTTGGATGATTCCTGTACCGCAGCCGCAAATGCCGCAGCACCGGCGCCTTCGCAAACATTATGAGTGCATTCATACAACATGCGCATGGCTTCAGCAATCTCGCTGTCAGTAACCTCCACAATCCGCTCAACACCTTTCCATATCATTTCAAGCGCCGATTGTTCCGGAATTCTGCAGGCCATTCCGTCAGCGATTTTGGTACTCACCGGTGATTCAACAGGACGTTTGCAACTGAATGACTCGGCATAGGCATTGGCATGTGCTGATACAACTCCAACAATTTCAGTCTTCAAATTCAATGCATCCCTTGCGGCAAGCATTCCGCAAATTCCGGATCCCAAACCGATGGGAACGTAGACAACATCAGGATCCTTGACTCCTCTTAGTAATTCCAAACTGTATGTGGCAACTCCGGTGACTAATAATGGGGCAAACGAAGGTACCATTTGCAGTTCTTCTTCATGAGCCAGATTTTTCGCAAATTCACGAGCAGTTTGAAAATCATCACCATGCTCAAGTAGCTTCACACCAAGCGAACGCATAGCTGCATTTTTCTCAACACTGTTTCCGTGAGGAACTACGATAGTCGCGGGAATTCCGTAACGCCGTGCAGCAAAACCAACTGACTGCCCGTGATTTCCGCGGGTCGCACTGACGACACCTTTAGGTTTTTTTGAGGATAGTGAGAGATGAGCGAAATAAACCAAACCTCCACGGATCTTGAAAGAACCATTCGGAGTATGGTTTTCGTGCTTGACCCAGACTTCTGTGCCTAATCGTTCGCAAAGCAAAGGCCAGCAATATTGAGGAGTGGCCTGCATTTCCGCATAAACAATACGTGCGGCAGCTTCGATCTCATCAAGTGTAATTGTCTCCATATTTAGAAAATTTCTTCCCTTTTTGACTAACCGATCAATTCCCCCATCACCTCGTTTATCAACCGTAATCCGGCTTGATCTTTGAGAGTCAGAATAGATTCAGGATGAAATTGCACAGAAGCAACCGGCAGTGTTTTGTGTCGAAGCCCCATAATCAAGCCGTCTTCTGTTTTGGCGGTGACTTCCAGGCAATCCGGAAGTGAATCCGGATCCACATAAAGACTGTGATAGCGTCCTGCGCTGAAGGGGTTTGGCAACCCAGAATAAAATGAGTCTCCATTGTGAATAATCTCAGCAGATTTACCATGAACCGGATGCTCAAGAGTCAGCAATTTTGCTCCAAAATGTTCGGCAATGCCCTGGTGTCCGAGGCATACACCAAAAATGGGAATAGCCCGTGCGAGCGCCTCACCTACAAGTTCCGGCACATTTTGTTCGCTTGGAAAACCCGGACCCGGTGAAATGAAAAGCAAATCCGGAGCGACTTCGTCCAGCATCTTATATGGGAATCCGGAGCGGAGTGTGATAACTTTTGCACCGGTTTGCCTTACATAGCCAGCTAAAGTATGTACAAAACTATCTTGATTATCGACAAATAAAACAGTTTTTGCCTCACCTGTCTGGGGCAAATTTAAGTCAACAGAAGCAGACGGTTTTTTGCCCAAAGTCGCGCCTAAAAAAGCTGAAGCCTTGATGTGAGTTTCGCGTTCTTCTGTCGCCGGATCTGAGTCATAAAGCAATGTCGCGCCGGCACGCACTGTTGCCTGCCCGTTTTTAAGGTGAACTGTGCGCAAAGTCATTCCGGTGCTGACATAACCGTTAAACCACAAAAAACCGATACATCCGCTGTACCAACCACGCGGTGAATTTTCAATATTTTCAATTGTTTGCATAGCCGCCGGTTTTGGTGAACCGGTTACAGTGCACGCCCACATGTGAGTCAAAATTGCATCGACTGCATCCCTGTCTTTGTTCAAAACACCTTCCAAATGATCAACTGTGTGAATCAGCCGCGAATAACGTTCCAGCAAGCGCCGACCTATTAAGCGTACACTGCCCGGCTCACAAATTCTGGCCATATCATTGCGGTCCACGTCAGTGCACATCGTAAGTTCTGATTCTTCTTTTTCCGAAGAAATAAGATCTTTGATCCGTTCAGCAGTTTCCATCGGATCATTACCGACCGGTACAGTTCCGGATATGGGACTGGTTTCAAAGCGATCTCCTTTTACACGTACATACATTTCCGGAGAAGCTCCAACCAGTTGTTCGGTTCCCATGTTGATCAAAAAACTGTATGGGCTGGGATTTTGTTCACAAATTCTTTTGAATAAAGTTGAGGGCTGTTCCGAAAATGCAGTAGAAAACACTTGGGACAGTACGACCTCAAAAAAATCCCCGCGCCGACAACCCTCCTGTATATTTGCCACTTTCTGCTCAAACTCACCAGCTGCGTGATCACACTTTATTTTTCCATCTGCTTCAGCTGAAACAACCGGAAATTCATCTCCCGTGTTCCACCAGCTTTCAGTCATACCGTCTGGAGTATCGATGTGATATTCTATTTTATAAGCCTCTTCCTTTTGCCGGTCAACAACCACCAATTCAACCGGTAAAAACAAATGGATATCTGTTTGTTCAGGATTGCGATTGTGTTTGGCTTCAATATTTTCAAATTGAAAAACCAAATCGTAACCAAATGCGCCATACAGTCCAAGATAAGGATCATCGCTGCGGAACAATTCAAAAATTTTACGTACCACAGAAAACACACTTGGCTGACGACTTCTTTCCTCTTCCGGAAAGAAATCCGGCCTCGGCTTCACCTTACCATAAATTTTTTCTGCTTGAAAATCCGGTGCATCCTCAAAAACCAGTGATTCAAGATGCGGATGATTCTGCAAAGCAGGTGCAATCAATTTCAGCAGACGTGTACCATTTGGATTGAGTGCGTTGATTTCAAACTGCTGTTTCCTGGCAATCAGTTCAAGCGCAGGATGTACAAAACCCAAATCCCAACGTGAATAACGGTCCGGAACTTCGTAATTACTGACAAAAAGCGCGCCTTTTTTGGTATCAATATATTGAAAAATTTTGTCGAGAGCATGTTCAGCATCCAAAGGAGTTATTCCCTTTTCGATTTTTACGCCGCCCTCAGTTGTAAATGTTGAGTTGTTCATGGTAAATGTTCAATGGATCACAGCCTGTTTTCAGGCAACTAAAAAATAGTGGCTTATTGTAACAGACCAGGATTTATCTGCAACATGCATCATACAGGGAGTTCGGCAGTACTTGTGCGCGATAAAACATAAAAAGCCTAGCTGTTTGCTATGTCACGGACGTTTCGCACAAACTCTTTGACTTTTGACAGATCTTTAATCCCCGGTTCGCTTTCCACACCACTGCATACATCAACACCCCATGGATTTACTTTTTTGACTGCCTCTGACACATTTTCAGGTGTCAGCCCACCTGCGAGAATCAGCTGCCCCAAACCGGACACGGACTCCGCCATTTTCCAGTTAATTGTTTGACCGGAACCTCCGTAGTGAGTTTTGCTGTAAGCATCCAGCAAAAATGTTTTCTGGCCGTAATCCTGAATTTGCTGCACCTTAAATTCCGGAGAAACACGAAAAGCTTTAAACCAGGATACTGACAGTTTTTTGCAGTGTTGAAGACTCTCATCTCCATGCAGTTGTGCCCAGTTCATTCCTGTTTCACGCATGATGCTTTCCAGCAAATCCGGGGATTCATTGACAAAAACCCCCACCGTTGTCACCGATTTCGGAAGAGCACTAACAATTTCCTGCGTTTTTTCCGGAGTAACGTAACGTGAAGAACCAGGCCAGCAATTTAGTCCAAGCCAATCCGCACCCAATTCAACACAATTTAAAGCCTGTTCACGACTGGTCAAACCGCAAATTTTAATTATTGGAGATGGAAAAGTGTAATTCGTTTTCATCAGCTTCTGGATTGGATTTTTTAAATTGAAACGCTATAATATGCTGTTATTCTAAGATACGAAGACTCATAAAACAAGCAGCGAATAATTCCAAATTAACCAATGTTGCTCAAAATTCTGCCTATACTTGGCATGAAGACACGTAGCCTGAATAAAATAAAAACAGTTGATCAATCTAAATTCGTGAAGATAACCGGCACAATAAATTATCCGAAAATGCGATTCAGCATAATTACTATTTTGCTGACAGTGCTCTGTTTTTTCCTGGCATCCTCTTCAGCGTCAGCCCAATGCTGGACCAGTGACTTGAGTGAAGAAGATCAGTTGGCAGTGGCACGTGAAACATTTGCGGATGGACTGTATTCTGCAGCTAGTGAAACCGCAAAATGTTATTTGGATAATTTTAAGAAGGGAGCAGCTCGTGAAGAAGTGTTTTTCCTGCGGGCAGAAGCTTTACGAAAAGGAGGTGATTTACAGGGATCAATAAAAGCCTATGATGAACTGAAAATAAATTATCCCCAGAGCATGTCTTATTTGGATAATGCCATGCTGCAACAAGGAATTTCTCTGGTCCTGAATAGTAAATATACTGCCGCAATTAAAATCCTGAATTCATTACTGCAAGATTATCCAGAATCCAAACTAAGGGATGAAGCTAACTATTGGCTGGGTTATGTAACTTCATATAATGCTGAACATTTCCGAAAAAAGAGTAAAAAAAAGGCCCTGCTGGAATATGAAGCTTCCACACAGTATTTCATTAATGGTGATCCAACAGGATTAACCCAAAAACAACAGCAGGAGCGTTGGTATTTAATTGGACGTGCATGGTGGTTTTTAGATGAGATCTCAAAAGCTGCTGATGCGTGGAATCAATATCTGAAACATTCAAAGTCAATCAAACCGGTTCAGGCTTTGAATCTCAAATATCAGTTAGCATCAAGGTTTCAGCAGGCAAAAATATATACAAAATCTGAAAGCTGGTTCGCAAGAATTGTTTCAGAACATCCGGACTCCAAATTGGCAGTATCGTCTACTTTTTGGCGTGCAGAAATGGCTTATGCAGCAGCACTTCAGCAAACAAAAACTGAGGATCTGGACCTAAAATCCATCAACCGCCTGGTGAAACATTACAGACTATACATTGACCACAAAGACAAAGAGCACCTGGCGCTGTCTTATTATCGAATTGGTGTTTTAGCACAAACCCTCCAGCCAAATGAAACCATTTCTGCATTTCGAAAATATTTAAGCACAAAGGACAAAACTTACGTAAGTGAAGTTCAGTACCGTTTAGCTTACCTCTATATTGAAAGCAAACAGCTAAAAAGGGCAATCGAGATCTTCAATCAATATTTAAGTACAAAGGACAAAACTTATGCAGATGAGCTACAGTACCGCTTAGGATACCTCTATCTTGAAACTAAACAGCAAAAAAAGGCGATCGAGACCTTTAATAAATATCTGACACGTGGCAATGCAAAACATAAAGTAGAAATCCAAATCCGACTGGGATACCTCTATATTGAATCTAAAGAATTAAAAAAGGCGATTGAGATCTTTAATCAATACCTGGCAAATGGTGACATGACACATGTCGCAGAAATCCAAATCAGGTTGGGTTATCTTTACATTGATACAAATCAGCAAAATGAAGCGATTAAGATATTTCAAAAATATCTCGCCAGTGGTAATACTGAACATGTTGCAGAAATCCAAATCAGGTTAGGTTACCTCTATCTTGAAAGCAACCAACAAAAAAAAGCGATTAAGATTTTTGAACAATATCTCGCCAGCGGAGCAATAGATCATTCGGCAGCAATTCAACTCAGGTTAGCGTACCTTTATGTTGAAAACAAACAAAATTTTCTGGCAATTTCTTTACTGGAACAAGTTCGTCTTCTTCCGGATTACCAGCAAAATTCCGAAATTCTGCAAACATTAATGGTGCTCTATCGAGACACTGTTTCCAAGGAAAAGTATGTACAATTTCTTTTGGGAGTCAGAAGTGATGCCAGGCTGGAAGAAAAGGAACGTCACGGATTTCAAACTCAGCTGATTCTTACTTATTATGAACAAAAAAAGTGTGAGAAACTGCTGGCAGAATTAAAGAACAAACCGGGCTATTTGCAAAATTCCAAGAATACAAATCAAGAGGAGTGGCAACATTTACTCTTCTTGAAAGGCAGTTGTTTGATTGAAACAAAAAGATGGGAAGATTCTCGTATTGTTTTCCGAAAAATACGTGAGACTGAAAAATATCGTGAGCAATCAATCCAGATGTTGTTGGAGGCACACAAACAGTTAGAAGACTGGAAGTCAATTACATGGGAATTTCAGGATGTGTTTGACAGAAAATCTCCTGTTTTGACAATTCCATATTTTCAACTTTGGATATTTGCGGCGCAACGTAGAACAGATTTTCAGCGTCTTGAGCGTATAAAAATTATTTTTGAACGCTGGAAAAAAGCATTTCCTGAAGATTCACAAAACTTAACACAGCTCAATCTATACATCTACAGCACTCGTTTGCAAGACCTGACCGCTCAGGAAAACTGGAAGGAGGTTTCAGCTCACATTCGTAAAGGGGTTAAGTCAGGAAACATCACCCTGAATGAACAATATTTTTCTCAACTTCTCTTTGCAGAACAAAAACTGGAAAATTGGGTCGGTGTTCTAAGTGCATATTCTCTCTTAAGCAAACATGCCCCGGAACGTGCAGAGAAACTGGATATACTGATCAGCCAGGCCAAAGCTGCTGAGAAACTTGGTGATAAAGAGCTTTCACTTTCGTTTTATCGAAAAGCCTTAAAAGCAAAACCTCAAACTGAAAAAGACAGAAAGAAACAGGATGAAATCAGTAAATTTCTGGCAGAGGGCGCTTTTCAAAAATGGATTGAACAGGAAGAATGGACGAAAGTCACTAAAGCCATCCACCAGGAAGTCCGGGCAAAAAAGAGAATCCTGAATGATCAAAATTTTGATCTGTTGCTCTATGCTGAAAAAAAGAAATCCGGAAACAAAAAATATAATGGAATCCTTGATGCCTATGCTCTGTTGGCAATTTATAACAAAAAAAAGCTAGCAATCGAAGCACAGATTGAGCAAGCAATAGCCGCAGAGAAGCTTGGGAAAAAAGAGCTTTCCATGCAATTTTATCGCAAAGCCTTGGAGGTTAAACCACAAACTGAAATGGATAAAAGCAAGCAAGATGAAATCAGAAACTTCCTGGCGCAAAGTTCTTTCCAAAAACTGATTGACCGTAAAGAATGGTCAAAAGTCACCAAGATAATTTACAAGGAGGTACAGGAAAATACTAGAACCCTGGATGACAAAAATTTTGAGCTGTTGCTTTATGCAGAAAATAAAAAACCCGGTAGAGAAAAATATAATGGGATACTTGATGCCTATGCTCTGCTGGCAATTCATGATAAAAAAAAGACGCATACTATTCAAGCGCAGATTGACCAGGGATATGCTGCTGAAAAATTAGGTGGTTATAAACGCGCAAAAGGATATTACAGAAGTGCTCTCAAAAAGGTGCCTGACAAAAATGTTGACCTGGTACTACAGTTAGTAGGAGAACTAACCCGTCTCTATGAGCGTTCCAAGGATTACGAATCTCTGGTACGTACCTACAAGCGTGCCTACAAAGTCCTGAAGAAAAGTTCACGCCCAAAAAAGGAATATCAAACTTATGCCTATCTCATCGGCTACCATCAATCTTCTCACCTGAAACAAACTAAAACAGCCAGAATTTGGATGATGCGTGCAGATGGAGGCGGCGCCTCAACTCAGGAATTACAGGCGGCTTTCTGGGTGGCACAACTCGACCGTGAAGCAAATAAAAGGGATAAAGCACTGAAACGGCTCAAAGAGTTGGCAGGCAGGAAAATTTCGAAAAAATCGTCCATGTACGTTCAGATCCACTTTGAACTAGGCACATTGTATCATATCAAGGAAAAATGGAAATCCGCGTTACGGCACTATCGAATTGTGGCAAAGGCTCGTGCTCCGGCCAACTTAAAACAATTTCAAAAAGCAGCTAAACAAAAGGCTAAAGAGATCAACAATTATCTAAAATCTACTGGAGTTTCGCAGTGATGAAACTGTGGGTCATTCAGAGTTCTACAGCAAACAGCATGTCAGCTTTTTTCGGTTTTGCAAGGAACACACTAAAACAACGTGTGTGGCATATTTGCATGTTTGGACTGTTATCACTATTTGTGGGATTGCTGCCGTTTAAGGCATTTTCAGCTGAACCGTCTACGCTTAATAATATTACAGTAAAAGGCCAGGTGAGGCTCTCTTCCGGAACGGTGACATCTCCGGAAGGATTGGATGTAGTGTTATTGAAATTTGTACTCAATCCGGAAGGCGCGGTGACTCCTGTCGGACCACAAGGGCGCGTTAAAACAAAAACGAACGGTAATTTTGAGTTCGTGAATGTCAACGCCGATTTACGTGCGGGTTATCAACTTGGAACTCGAGTCGAGGGGAAATTATACAGTTCAAAAATATTTTTTATAAAATCCGGAGAAACACTCATTGAAACAAACATATTAATTCCGGGCATTTCTACTGCAGTCGAAAAACTGGAAACTTCACAGGTGTCACTTGTAATTGAATCTGGATTAGGCACAGTTACAGTGACTGAAGTTCTGGTCTTAAGCAACTCCTCTTCAGACAGAATTGATACCAGACCACAGCCTCTGGTGCAGAACCTCCCCAAAGGAATAAAACATTTCCGCATGATGGACAATAAATCCCCAAACGCCGTGAAACATCAACTGGAGGAGAATGTTTTAAAAATAGAACATATTTTTCCTATTGGAACAACACAAATTATATATCAGTATATCCTGACCTCCTGGTTTGGCAGTTTGGAAATAAACAGGGAATTTTCCCACTCGTTGGATAAAGTCAGTGTTTTTACGCCAATCGATCGTTTGCAAATAAAGTCCGACGAACTTATTTTTTCCGGCAGACAGATTTTAAATGAAACAACTTTTCTTTCATGGAAAAGCAGGGCTTCTGACTCGAATCAACTTAAATTCAAAATCAGCAATGTTCCGGAAACTTCGCTTCAGTATGCTGGTGTTTCAGGAGTTATACTAATTTTACTGCTTGGTGCAGTTACCCTGTTTTACCGGAAACGTTTAATAAAGAAAAACTAAAACAATAATACTTTCCGGAGAAAAAATATGACATTCGCCAAGGGTTCAGGTATTCCCGTTACAGACTGGCAAAATCCACAGACACGTCAAGCGATGTTAGCGTGTCTGATTTTAGTCCTGGCAGCGCTGCTCTATTACAACTTTTTGTTGACTCCAGAGTTGAAATTTAAACAGCAATTGACAACTCAGATTCAGCAAATTAAAGCAGGCCTGATTCGAGTACAGGCAGCAACCAAAAAATTCGAGCAAGAGAATAGTTTGCAATCTTTACAGGACAGAGAAAGCACCCTATCACAACTCTTGCCCAGCCAGTGGGAGCGTGCCGAACTTTTACGCCGGCTCACAAAGGCAATAATGCAAAATGGTCTGCAGTTTGAAGAACAGATCTTTGAAGAAAGCGCCCCTCAAGCTCTGATTCAGACTCTGAAAATTCGGTTAAAATTGAGCGGAGAATATGCAAACTTTCAACAATTTCTTAAACAGTTAAAACAAGGACCAAGTTTGCTGGTGCTTGAAAAACTGCTGCTGGTAAATTCCACGCCTGCTGAAAAAGAACCAAAACTAAAAATTGAAATGGTATTATCCGCACACAAAAGGCTGGAGCTTCCTGAAAACCAGGATAGCCTATGACAACTGAAAAGCGGCTAGTGACGCTAATCCTTCTTTTCCTGTCTGTGTTTTACGGGGTCCCCAATACAAAAAGTAGTTTGGCAGAGACCTCCTCCAAGATAACGCAAAGAAATCCCTTTGGTAGTTTGCTGCCGGAAAACAAGAACTCAGTTAAACGCTCCCTATCACTTTTAAAATCGACTTCGATAAAAAAACGCTCTTCCATAAAAAAAAAGGAAGCCCTGAGAAAGAAAGTGCTGAAAAAGAAAGTTCTTGCAAAAGTTGTATCTCAGGTATCTGAATTACAGCCTCCAGTAGAAATAGACATTTCTTCCAGAGTGAAGCAATTAACTAGAATCCTGCAACTGAAAGATATTCTTGAAACTTCAGAAGGTCGTTATGCTTTTATTGACGAAAAGAAAGTGTCTTACATCGTGCAGGAAAGTGAGTGGCTAGATTCAGTTTTCGTCAGGAATATCTACAAAAAAAGCGTGGAACTACAGGAAATTGACGGTGAAACAACCATTGTTTTGGTACTTCAACCATGATTAAAATTGGTTAATGCAGCATTGAGTCGGGGTTTGTTTCAAACTGTCACATGTTTAACAAATAAAAGTAAATGTATACATACCATCCAGTTGTTGAAATTTTAGTTAAGAGCTTCGGAACAACTCCTGAATCTCTGGAGCCGCTGCATGAACAGTTGCTGGCTTATCGTGAAAATACGGATGGCCTGAAAGATGCGCTGCTCAAACACAATGTTACCAGTGAGACAGCATTTCAGCAGGCATTAGCTTCATACTATGAATTAGATTACAGAGAGAGTTTTAATGATATCCCTGTGGTACGAGAATATACGGAAATAATTCCAATACGCTATGCTAAAAAAAATATTTTCTTCCCTCTTAAAAAAGAGAAAAACACGCTGGAAGTTGCTATTACAAATCCGGAACTTTCACAACCCCTGGACGATCTGGCCCGGCATTTCAAGTGCCATATTGAACTGGTGCTTTCACACAAACAGGCGGTACTGGATTTGATCAATCGCGCCTATGATGAATCCTCTGCTTCAACTGAAGATGCAGTGGATCAGCTTGATTCAGATGAAACTTTTGAAAACATACTGGCAGTTGAAGAACCGGAAGATTTGCTGGATGCAACTGATGAAGAGCCCATTAAACGCTTAGTCAACAGTCTACTTTGGCAGGCTGCAAAGGATGAGGCCAGCGATGTACACATTGATCCAACAACTCGTGAAACCATTGTACGTTATCGTATCGACGGTGTCCTACAGCAAGTTTCTGTTTTCCCTCATCAGGTGCATATAACTGTGGTTAACCGGATAAAAGTCATGTCCCGTCTCGACATTGCCCAAAAAGGTATACCGCAGGACGGACGTTCGATGGTACTGATTGCAGGCAGGAAAATTGACATCAGGGTCTCAACAGTACCTACTATTCAAGGTGAAAAAATTGTCATGCGGATGTTGTATCAAGACGATAAAATGATGCAACTCGGTCAACTTGGTTTGGCAAAATATATCCTCCATCCGTATAAGCGCATGGTACAAAGCAACGGTGGAATCATCCTTGTTACCGGACCTACCGGAAGTGGCAAAACCACCACGCTTTATGCTTCACTGGCGGAAATAGATAACGAGGCACGTAATATAATCACAATTGAAGACCCTGTTGAATATAAACTTTCAGGATACAGTCAGATCGAAGTTAAGCCCAAACTAGGATTGACTTTTGCCAACGCTTTGCGTTCAGTTTTGCGACAGGATCCGGATGTAATAATGGTTGGGGAAATGCGTGACACAGAAACTGCGCAAATTGCCATTCAATCCGCATTGACAGGACATCTAGTTTTCAGTACGGTGCACACCAACAACGCCCCCGCCACTATCACACGGCTGATCAATATGGGTATAGAACCATTCCTCGTTTCCTCAACAATCATCTGCGTACTTTCACAACGACTTGTACGGCGCATTTGTCCTGACTGCCGCAAAAGTTACCAGCCGCATCCGGAACAACTCCGTGAATTAGGGATAAAGGAAGTAAGCTTTCGAAAACTGGGCAGAAGTTTTTTTAGAGGTGAAGGCTGCAAAAAGTGTCGAAATACCGGTTATCACGGAAGGATTGGAATTCATGAATTATTGATAATGAGCGACAACATCAAAGAAACTATTCTGGAGAGCAGCGACTCTGCCGCCATAAAAAAACAGGCTTTGAAAGAAAAAATGATTACTTTGCGGCGTGATGGTGTAAACAAAATTCTACACGGTTTAACTACTGCCGAAGAAATATTGTCGATTACTTCAGAGTAAATTTGCTTCCAGATTTTTGTTGTGACCTGCAAAATAATGCTTGCATTGCGCTAAAATCAGTGATAGAGCTCTTCGATAAAAAGCTGTTTAACTTCCTCGGTAGAGGTTTTTAGTGGAGTTCGTCCTTTGTACGCCGGACTCGATTTTGTTTTGCCATGGAGACACTTTACCAGAATTGCTGTAGCACCTTTGAGTT
>JYMV01015052.1_pt1 | contig 27000 bp, 26 predicted proteins | sample 338911 | NCBI WGS metagenome assembly JYMV01 (sample SAMN03354496, study PRJNA234377) | hydrothermal vent metagenome | biome: Deep sea; feature: Hydrothermal plumes at the Eastern Lau Spreading Center, Western Pacific Ocean; material: Seawater | place: Tonga | collected 2009 | depth 2000 m m
ATTTATCGCTCTGGGGATTCTTATATCCTTCACCATTTACAACCTGAAGGCTCATTTTGAGTTGATTAACAGTTGTTCTGGAAAAACCAATTCCCAGATCGGCTGTAGATGAAAATTTATATTTATCCATAGCAGATTTTTCTATGAACCGATATCCCCAGTTTTTTTCCTGTACATTGTGGGTATTCATCCCAATCATTCCCAAACTGAGTTTTCCATAGGATGTTTTGTAATCAATCTGGGCTTTCTTTAGGAACGCAACAAGACGTGTGTCTTCGCTTTTTTCATCCCCATCTTTCATCAAAACTGTTCCAACATCTGTTCTGCCCACATCAAATACTACCTTGAACTTGACCTCATCAGATATGTCAATTCCATACGAAAAATATTGTCGTTGGAAATTAAAGGCTGACTTTTCTTCTGCATTAGTATAATTAAAATAGGTGACTCCACCAATTTTTCCTTCAGCTGCAATACTTATTGAGATATAAGTTATTAGTATGATTAGATATTTCATTTCTTTTTCCATTCGTTTTGTTTAGATTTTTCTGCCTATAAAATAGTAGATTAAGGTTTCTGTTATAAGTGCTAGAAATCCTTTCCCAAGTCCAATTTCTTTAGAAAGAAACCCAGATTCTTGACACCATGATATAATTGCAAACTTAATACCAAATGCAGAGAGTTACAGCCAAACAAATTTGTACATTTATTCTGGATAACCAATTTTTTCAAATGGATTTACAATGCTTGATATAAGATTCCTCGAGTGAGCTGCAATTCGTTTTAAATAGCGGGCATATAATCCTACAGCAGAAGCGCTTTCTGTGCCAAGATCACTAATCTTTCCTGCAATAATATCATTGGTAATGGCATCACTCTGGGTAGAAATATTCTCTTTGTAATATCCCATCAGTCCGCGGGCTTTTTCAATGTTCTGATTCTTAAATGCATCAATAGTATCTTCGAATAATTTAAAGGATTTTTTTTCTATTTCAGCCAATCGATCTTCAGTACTTCCCCCATTCAACTTTTTGGAATGGTTTACTGCTAGATCATAAATATTCTTGGTGTAATCACCAATTCTTTCAATATCGATCACCACGCTCACAAGAACCAGGCCGGAGCCTATATCCTCTTTACCACCAACAGCCAGATGGGTCATCACTTTCCTGCGGACATCCCGCTCAAATGCGTTAATTTTTTTATCCATAGAAAATATATCAATATTTATGTCAGCAGAATCTGATTTTCTCAGTGATTCGATAGATGCTTTGAACATCGTGAGATCAATATCCAGCATTTCATAGCATTCGCCAAGTGCCTGTTCATATAAACTGTCGGATTTAAACATATTAAAGATTTGTTTAAACATATTTGCTACCTCCCTAGTATTATTATGATGAATGGTAATAGAAAGAAAAAACAAACTAAATAAATCAATGGTATAAATTTATTTTTAATAGCTACTTCAGAAATCCAGTTTGCCAGCTTTAAAGGAATATCTCTGAATAATGGATTTAAATAAATAATTAAAATTCCATATAGATTAAAAAATAAATGGGCAAAAGCAGCTACCAAGGCTGTCACATTAAGTGTCAGTGCAGCCAAAATTGCTGTAACTGTCGTTCCAATATTTGCACCCAAAGTAAATGGATATATCTGCCTGAGTGTAAGAACTCCCGCTCCGGCAAGAGGGACAATTGTGGAGGTTGTGATGGATGAACTTTGAACCATAATAGTTAAAAGCATTCCAAACAAAATTCCACGGATTGCGGTCTTAAATATAAATCGATCAAAAAATTGCTGTACATTATCCAATACCAAACTCCGTAAGAGTTTTACAATGGAAAACAGCATCAAAAATGTCAATAATACGCTGATAATAATAAATATTACGCTACTGTCAAAACTAATGGCTTCAAGCTGATTAGTTCCCCATTTTATGGCAGTTTTAATGGGACTTTTAAACACTTCATTTGCACTAACTGAACCAAAAAGCAAGGTTCCAAGTCCTGTAGCTGTTTTTTCCAATAATCCAAAGGCAATTTCAATGGGGAATAATATCAGTACCGCAAATACATTAAAAAAATCATGGACTGTTGCAGCAGCAAATGCGCGTTTAAATTCATTGCCCCTGTTGATATGACCAATGGAAACGATAATGTTGGTAACTGTAGTACCAATGTTTGCACCCATTATCATAGGAATTGCACCGGCCAAATTAAGAGCCCCACCACTAACCATTCCCACAATAAGAGAGGTGGTGGTTGATGAACTTTGAAATATTGTTGTTGAAAGAATTCCAATGAATAATGCTACAAAGGGATTACTGGTGGTTGTCAGTATGTTTTCAGCAAAATCACCTCCCATATGCTTAATAGCAGTGGATAGCCCATTTATACCCACCAAAAAGCAGTATAGAGACATTAGAACACCCAAAATTTTTAACCAAGTTTTAATTGAACATCTCCTAAAAGACTAAGAAAGATTTAGATTATTTCTATTACCTACATAATTGCAATTATTTATTCTACTTACCATCCCTATATCAGATTTTATTATCTCTCCTTGAATACGAATAAAGGCATCTAAAATTTTTGCCATAAATGTATCCAATGATTTAGAAATATAAGCAAAAGTCCACCTTCCCTCTTTCCTTTTTTCAATGATGCCAGCATTATGAAGAATAGTTAAATGCTTGGATATATTATATTGAGGAGTATCCAATATTTCCGCCAATTCACATTCGCATATATATGAATTTGATTGTTTAAGTATATTAACAATTCGGAATCTAATCTCATCAGAGAGAGCTATAAATTGTATTATCGGGTATTTCACCAAGTGAGGTTAAAATTAGTTGCATATATGTATAAATATACAATTATAGTATTTTTAATTTCATAAAGAAAGTTATGTTTATTAATTGAATTAATATATATAATTTGGTTATAGTAATTACCTAAAATAACCCAACTCTTAAAATGAAATGGATCAAATATTACAAAAATTAGAATACGCCTTCCCCGGGGCTGATATTGAATTAAAAAACACATCATCCATGCACATAGGTCATAATGCAAAAGGAATGCACTTGAAAACAATAATCAGTTATAGCGGATTTAAGGGAAAAAGTCTCATTGAACAGCATAGAATGGTTCAAAATGCTTTGGAAGCTGAACTTGGAAATGAAATTCACGCTTTATCAATCAAAACTACAATAAAGTAAAAGGAGAAAAAAAATGACAGATGATCAAAAAACACTTGTGGAAAATATGATAAATTCGGATAGAGTGTTTCTTATGTTGAAAGGAACACCTGAAATGCCTAGGTGCGGTTTTTCGGCCCGGGTTGTGGAAATCTTGAATGGTATGGGGGCTTCATATGGCTCTTTTAATGTCTTTGATGACTACAACATAATGAATATGATCAAAGAATATTCAAATTGGCCTACAACTCCACAGCTATATGTTGATGGCAAATTAGTCGGAGGAAGTGATATAATTGAAGAACTTGCTACATCGGGAGAACTTGAAAAAATCCTTACACCGGTTGAAAAAGAATAACGTTATAATCTTCAATAATCAGAATTATCCCATGTAAACTTTTTGGCGGGAATTTTTTCTGATTGATATAAAATGTGGGAAGCGGAAATTTTTTCACAAGAATGATTATCCTTACAATTATTTTTAAATGTAGTAACCAAGTTACACCAAATTTTTACCCATATTCTTTTTCATTATGAATTGGTTCAACAACAAATTTGGCACCTTGCTGGAAAGCCCCTTGATTCAAAGTATACTAATTCTCTTTGGCTTTGTACTTTTAGCTAAAATAACTGATTTGGTTTTTGCCCATATTTTCAAAAGACTGGTAGCAAAAACAAAATCAAACTTAGATGATAAAATAATCGATCTCTTACATAAACCAATTTTCTACTCCATAATTTTTATCGGATTCACCTTTGCCTTCAAAAGGATTGATTTACCCGATTACATAGATTTTGCACTGGTTAGTGTTGTGAAAACCATCGCAATTCTCATCTGGCTGGTCATTTTAACAAGGATTTTTATATTAACAATGGACTGGCTTTCTACCCGAACTGCAAGCCGACTATTACAGCATAAAACACTCCCCTTATTTAATAATTTGGGAAAGATAGTAATCGCAATCCTTGGTATTTATTTTATTTTTCTCAGCTGGAACATTAACGTTAATGGATTGATGGCATCAGGAGCTGCACTCAGTCTTGTGCTTGGTTTCGCAGCAAAAGACACGGTAGCCAACTTTTTTTCCGGATTTTTTCTTTTAGCCGATTCTCCTTTTAAAGAAGGAGATTACATTCTGCTAGATACAGGAGAACGGGGTTACGTCAAAAATATGGGATTGAGAAGTACTCGGATTATGACACGGGACGACATCGAAATCACTCTTCCAAATTCAGTGATTGCTTCTTCAAAAATTGTAAATGAAAGCGGGGGGCCTGCTGAAATTGAACGGGTTCGCATTACACTTACAATCTCTTATGGCTCGGACATTGATGAGGTAAAAGAACTCCTTATTTCAATTGCAAAAAACAATTCCAATGTCATAGATGAACCTGAACCAAGAGTTCGATTCCGGGAGTTTGTCGAGTCCGGATTAAAGCTTCAATTACTTTTCTGGATTTATAAACCAGAATTACGGGGGAGAACAGTTGACCAGATAAATACTGATATTTACAAAAAATTTAATGAACGGAATATTCTGATTCCCTATCCAACTATGAAGGTGATTTTACCAAACTAGGAAACGTGCTAATTGAAATAACCCCGCAAGAAACATATAATTATGAGAGAGGAGATTAATTTCCTGCGAGCGTGAACCCGGACTTTTTCAAGCAAACTTAAGTTTGAGTATTAACGATTATCCGAAAGAGTTTACTCAAATTTTCTTTCTAATTTTACCAAAAATTATTGTTTTATTGAATCATTGCATGGAACAAAAGTTCCCTGTTCAATAATGGAAGTCCTTATCTTAGGAGCCGGCGTCATTGGCGTTACAACTGCGTACGAATTGGTTAATGATGGATATCAGGTAACAGTAATAGACCGCCAGTCAAAACCAGCCATGGAAACCAGTTTCGGAAATGCAGGTCTCATTTCTCCAGGACATTCATTTGCCTGGACAACTCCAAAACTTCCCGGGAATCTAATGAAATCACTTTTTCAAAAACAACGGGTGTTTCGATTCAAACTCCATTGGTGTCCCGGGTTAATTCGCTGGGGATTCAATTTCATCAGGCATTGCACCAGTGAAAACATGAGAATCAATACAGCCCGAAAACTGCGGTTATGCTCTTTCTCCCAGGAAAAACTACATGAACTGATTCAGGAAACCCGGCTGGAATACGACCAGAATAAAAAGGGTCTCATGTATATCTACCGTTCTGATGAAGCATTAAATGAAGGTATAAAGAAGCTGAAACTACTCCAACCCATAATGGATAAACTGGATTTATTAAACACGGATGACTTGATAAAAATTGAACCGGCTTTAGATCATTTGAAATCCCGGATTGCCGGGGGAATTTACTGCAATACGGATGAAAGCGGTAATTGTCATAAGTTTACCCAAAAACTGGCAAAACTCTGCTTGGAAAAGGGGGTGAAGTTCCAGTTTGATGAGACTATTACCCGGCTTGAAACAAAGCGGGGAAAAGTTCAAAAAGTAATCACGAATAAAAATGAATATACCGCTGATGTCTATGTTCTGGCATTGGCTTCACATAGCACCTTCTTTGCCAGAAAGCTAGGTGATTATTTGCCTGTCTATCCGGTAAAGGGATACTCCATAACATTACCGATTGTGGATTTTTCAAAGGCACCTGTTCATGGCGGAATAGATGAGGATAATCTGCTGGCATTTTCTTTAATGGCTAACTCTATCCGTTTCACATCAGTAGCAGAGATCGCCGGATACGACACCAGCCACAAACCTTCTGATTTTTCTTATATGGTTGACCTTGCTGATTCCCTCTTTCCTGATGCTCTTGATTTTACAAATATCAAATACTGGGCAGGGCTTCGGCCCATGACGCCTAATGGATCTCCAATTTTTGGAAATGGAAAAATGAAAAACCTATTCTATAATACTGGTCATGGTCATTTAGGCTGGACAATGGCTTGTGGATCAGCTAAAATTACTGCTGATCTTATTACAGGACGAAAACCAAATATTGATTTGGAAGGTATGTTGCTCAATTAATTGTATTATAAATTTTTTAAATAAAATGGTAACGACCTTCCTTTATTTTGGCGGATTTTATATCTATGCATAAAGCTGTTTCAGGATTCAGTTCACTACTATATTCTCTAAAGGTGGCTTCTGAAGTAGGTTTCAAAAACTTTTATCAATCAATAATTTCTAAAAATACATGCAAAACCTGCGCTTTGGGAATGGGTGGTCAAAAAGGGGGCATGACTAATGAAGTGTCCAGTTTCCCTGAGATTTGTAAAAAAAGTATCCAGGCTCAATTGACTGATATTCAGAAGGAAATCCCCAAAACACTTTTTAAAAAGCAATCAATCACAGACTTCAGAAAAACTTCACCCAGAGAACTTGAGCGATTAGGGCGACTTAATACACCATTGTTTAAATCAGGAGACAGCAATCATTATAATCCCATTGGATGGGATGATGCTCTGGAAAAAATAATCAAAAGACTGCGCACAACTTCTCCAGACAGATCGTTCTTCTATAGTTCAGGAAGATCATCTAACGAAGCTGCATTTCTTTTGCAATTATTTGTAAGGGCGTACGGATCTAATAATATAAATAATTGCTCATATTATTGCCACCAGGCATCTGGAATTGGTCTTGGCTCAACAATTGGAAGCGGAACAGCCACAATTGTCCTTGAGGACTTAAAACAATCTGACATGATTTGGGTAATAGGTGCAAATCCTGCTTCAAATCACCCACGGTTGCTGACTGAACTCCTGCACTGCCGGAGAAAAAAGGGGAAAGTGGTTGTTGTAAATCCTATCAAGGAACCTGGTCTGGTTCGTTTCAAGGTCCCTAGTGATTGGAAATCCATGTTGCTTGGAGATGATATAATCGCAACAGATTATGTCCAACCAAACATCGGTGGTGATATTGCTTTATTCCAAGGCATTGGGAAAGAACTTATTGAGAATGAAAATATTGATAAACAGTTTATAGAAAAATATACAAATGGATTTGAAAACTTCGCTCATGAACTCAGGAAAACATCTTGGGATAATATTACTTTGTCCTCAGGAGTAAACCGCACGCAGATTAAACACTTAGCAAAACTGTATCAGGATGCAAAAAATGTCGTCTTTACCTGGTCGATGGGAATCACCCAGCATGTTCATGGTGTAGAAAATGTAGAATCTATTGTAAATCTTGCTCTCCTAAGAGGGATGATAGGAAAAAAGAATGCAGGCCTTCTTCCTTTGAGAGGACACTCAAATGTTCAAGGGATTGGATCCATGGGCGTTACACCGGAACTAAAGAAAAAAATTCTTTTTAATTTTGAAAAACAAATGGGAATAAATGTACCAAATTCTACGGGACTGGATACCATGGGTTGTTTAAAAGCATCCTATAATCACAAAATGGATTTTGCTTTTCTACTTGGGGGAAATTTATTTGCTGCCACGCCCAATTCAAAATTTGCTGAGCAAGCATTCCATAATATTCCTTTCAAAGTATTTGTAAGCACAACCCTAAACCAAAGTCATTTCTTTGGAGTTGGGGAGGAAACTGTGATCCTTCCCGCAGCCGCCCGGGATGAAGAAAAACAACCCACGACTCAAGAATCAATGTTCAACTTTGTTCGAATAAGTGATGGTGGTATAGTAAGACTTTCCAATGTGAAATCAGAAGTAGATATAATTACAGACATAGCAACAGGAGTTTTGGGAAATAAAAAAATAGATTTTTCCGCCTTTAAAAAACATCAGGATATTCGCAAAGCAATTGGTCATATCATCCCCGGGTTTGATAAAATGAGCGAAATTGATGGAACCAAAGAGGAATTTCAAATTAGTAATAGAACTTTTCATGACCCAAAGTTTGCTACTCATGATAATAAAGCTGTTTTCAAAACTATAACTATCCCTAACCACTCAGGAAAAAATGGTCACTTCAAGATGTCAAGCATAAGAAGTGAAGGGCAATTTAACACCATAGTCTATGAAGAGGAGGATACATTTAGAGGGATTAATCAAAGGTGGGTGGTGATGATGAACCAAGATGATATGCTGAACCTTAAACTAAAGAAAAATGACAAAGTAAACCTGTACAATGAAACTGGTATGATGAAGAAAGTCAACGTGCAGTGTCTTAATATTGCCAAGGGAAATGTGGCAACTTTTTTCCCAGAAGGAAATGTTTTAATCCCCGCTATTACTGATCCCAGGAGTAAAACACCAAGTTTTAAATCAACACTGGTGAAAATTGCTCCTTTAAAATAATTTGCTGGATGTTAAAGGAGTATTTATTACCATTTTAATTTGTAAAGAGGTAAACTTGGAGAAATTAATTAGGAAATGAATAATAAGATCAATCCGTGGGAAACAAATGGAAGAAAATAATATAAACTCTCCTGTGAATTTTCCAACTCATCAATAAATCCTAATTATGATTCCTCACGAAACAATTCCAATTTTCGGTATGAGTTGGTGGCAGAGTAATGCCATAACAATTCTGATTATTTTTCTTGTACTTTTTTTAGGCAAGCGATCCGATAGGACCCAAACAAAAAAAATTGCCTATATCTTAGGTTCAATAATGATCAGCAGGGCAATTTTTATACACGCGTACCTTATCTATCTTGGAAAATGGAATATTCAGTCATCCCTCCCACTACAAATGTGCAGCATTTCAGCAATCCTGGCTGGAGTTGTAATATTTTGGAGAAATCAATGGTTGTATGAATTCTTATTTTTCTGGGGGATTCCCGGTGCTTTCCACTCTCTCCTAACGCCGGAATTTACAAACGGTACGGAGGGATTCCTCTTTGTGGAATATTTCATATCTCATGGCGGAATCATTCTGAATGCACTATTTATAACGCTCTATTTAGACATGAAACCCAGAAAAGGATCTTGGTGGAGGATCGCAATATGGTCGCATATTCCCGTTGGAATAATCGCAATAATCAATTGGTTTATTGATGCTAACTATATGTATCTCTGTGAAAAACCTATTGTGAATAATCCTTTTATAATTGGTGAATGGCCTTGGTACATACTTATCCTCGAGGCAGCAGGATTACTGCATTTTTTAATTGTTTATCTTCCCTTTGGTCTAAAATATAAAAAGATAAAAGGGTAAGGAGTAGTTTTTTGTAACCGGGTATAATGTGCCCTTCCTCCATCAACTAAGGAGTTTCTTTCATTACCTGATGCTTTTCTTTGGGTCGCTGATGTATAATTTATACTCCCCTCAAATGATATGAGCGTGCCACTCTATTAATCGCAACCATAAAGGATGCAATGCGCATGGAGACTTTTTTCTCAACCTTCATATTATAAACCTCATTAAATGCCTTGACCATTTTAGTTTCAAGCTTTGTGTCCACCTCCTCTAACTCCCATTTAAATTGCTGCAGATTCTGAACCCATTCGAAATAGGATACCGTTACACCACCGGCGTTTGTAAGAATATCTGGTATGACAGGGATACCCTTTTTCCAAAGATTTTCAGCGGCTTTTTGTGTCACTGGTCCATTTGCTGCCTCTATAACAAACTTACACTTCAAAGTATCAACATTGTCTTTATTGATAGCGCCTCCCAGTGCCGCAGGGATCAGAAAATCACACTCCAGAGCCAATAATTCATCATTGGTTAATTTCTTACCCTGTCGACTCCCCTTAATAGTTTTGTTTTTATAATTATAGTCGAATAGACTTGAAATCGCAAGTCCATCCACTTCATAAACACCTCCAGTGATATCACTCACTGCAATTACCTTACATCCATACTCATCAAGAAATTTGGCTGTAAACGATCCCACATTGCCAAAACCCTGAATAACAACAGTGGATTTATCCAGGTCTACATCCCATTTTTTGGCAGTTTCTCTCACTGTTATTGCAGTACCCTTTCCAGTGGCGTGTTCTCTACCTTCAGACCCGCCAAGCTCGAGGGGTTTTCCGGTTACAATTGCAGGTGTATAGCCATGTGCTTGACTATATTCATCCATGAACCATCCCATTACCTGTGCGTTTGTATTAACATCTGGAGCAGGGATATCAATATTTGGACCAATTACAGGATCGATTGCTCTAAAAAATTTTCGTGATAACCGTTCAAGCTCATAAATACTGTATTCACTTGGGTTTATTGCAATCCCACCTTTACCTCCGCCATAGGGAATATCCAGGAGTGCTGTCTTCCAAGTCATCAACGTGGCTAGTGACCTTACTTCTGCAAGGTCAACGTGAGGGTGGTATCTAATCCCACCCTTAAAGGGACCCCTGGTGTTATTATGCTGAACCCGGAAACCTAACAAACTTGCAACCTCACCATTGTCTCTCCTGAAAGGTACCTCCACTGTGAGCTCTCTATCTGGCATCTCCAGGGCCCCCGCTATATTTGGTTTGAGTCCGAGAAGTTCTACAGCTCTTTCATAAGCTCCTGATGTGGCGTTAATGCTTGATGTTTTTTTAGACATATTTTTACTTCCTATTTTGTTGGATTAGATTTAATAAAAGATGTAGTCAAAAAATTTAATTTTATTATAAAAAATGTAATTTAATATTAATGGAAAATCTTTAACAAAACAATTATGAAAATGCTCAGAATAAGGGAAATTTCTCAAGACAAAATGCTGGGTCTGTTTTTTGTTAATAATGTATAAAACCAGAAACACAATCGATGGAACCGAAATGACAATGATAAACAGCGCCAATAATGATGTAAGGGCAAATTGTTGAGAAATCATTCTTTAACAATCAACACTGGACATTTGCAATGTTTCATCACCTTTAGCGGTTTACTGCCTGTAAAAAATTTTGCCAAAGGACTTTTCGTTGATGAGCCCATAACTATAATGTGGTTATCTCCGGCAATTGTACTCATTATTTCCATGAATCTTCCGTGCTCCAAACGAATTTCGTTTTCAATACCGGAACGACGCAAGAATTTGTCGGCCCAAGCAGAAGCCTTTTTATAATTTTCCCTAAAATCAGTCGTACTTGATACGGTGACTGCAGTTGTATAAAGATCAAATGCCTGGGCAACACGGGCACCATACTTTACTGCTTTTCTGGTATTCGGGGCATCATTGACTGCTAGCAACATTTTATACTGACCATCTGGTTGATAATTCTTGACTACAAAAATAGAACTGTCAATATACTGAATTAAGTCATGGGCCATACTACGCTTGTTACTGGCCCCAATTATCGTTATATCGAAGGCTCTTTTATTAACTTCATCACGCAATTGTTCAATAATATCACCATTGCGCAGAATAAGCCTAACTTCCTGGGTATGATTTCCTTCTAAAAATACTTCGCAGCGGTCCTCGTCAGTTTGCACCAATCTTCCAATATTAAAACCTTCTCCTGCTGATCCTGTAGAGAGATATCCATTATCTTCTAAATATTTGAAAGCCCAAGCTAACACATCCACACCTTGTCTGTCTAATTCCCAATTTTTTAAATTTTCCTGGGCTAAATGAACTCCTGAAGTACTGAAGGCACTTATTTTTTCACCAACATACACAATCGTTACTGCCGCGTTGAATGCTTTGGCAACACGCATACCCAATCGTAATGTTGGTTCAGAATATTCCTTACTTCCTATTGCAATAAGAAACTTCATGAGAGTAATGGCCAGTATAAATATGAAACCAGAAAAAGGACAGCCATAGACATAATAAACAGCTTCCATCCTGCTTTCAGGTAATCGTTGGATTTAACTAAACCGCTAGAATGTATAATCATACATGTAGGTGAAGCTACAATTGTTAAATAAGCAAATGCGGATGCAATGGAGGTGGTCAAACATAGTATTACGGGATTACCGCCCATGTCCAGAATAATAGGTCCCAATACTGCGACGGTGGCTGCATTACTCAAAAAGTTGGTGAGGATTCCTGTTAGGAATACAGAAATAAACCAACGCTGTATGCCTATATCTTCTACAATATTACCCATTCCAGTGAGGGCTTGACTGGCGACCCATTCTGCCGCTCCTGTTTCCTTCATCTGCATTCCCAGGGAAATAGCGGCTCCAAAAAGAATGATCACACCCCAGTTCGTGTTGCGATTAATATCTTTCCATTCAATCAGACCAAACGACAAATAAAGAAATACACCAATTAAAGCAATAATACCCAAGCCCAGATAAGGGCTTAAAAACACCCAACCAAAAAAAACGCCAACAAATACAAAAATTGCCATAATCTGATTACCATTCATCTTACCCGATTTGGCTACATTCACTTTTAATTTGCGGACAGCTGAGTCCAAAATGGTTTGCTCTGGGCGAAAGGTCACCCACAGAATCAATACAGCAATGGGTATTTCAATGAGCAGCATGGGATAGGCATACTTAATCCAATCCAAATAAGAAATATTTCCTAATCCGAATTCTGAGATATAACCGATCATGATCACATTTCTCCCGCCACCGGAGGGTGTACCAATGGAACCTATAGCACAACCGTAAGCAATGGAAAATAGTAAAAGTTTAGCCAGTGTATGTACGATAGCTTTGTCCTCGCTTGTATTACGCACCAAAGTTAATGCCACAGGAAGCATCATTGCCGCCACAGTATGCTCACCTATAAATGATGATAAAATAGCGGAAACGGCAACAAAACCAAAAACAATTCGCCATGTTCTATTTCCCGTCATTCTAATTATCCCTAAGGCAAGGCGTTTATCCAAACCCTGACTCACTATGGCAACCGCGAGCATGAGAGAGCCCATAATAAAAAAAACGGCATCACTCATAAAAGATGCCGCAACGCCGTTTGGTGTATCTATTCCAAAAATAACTTCTAAAATCAAAATAAGAATTGCTACTGCTGGCAAAGGAATCACTTCTCCAATAATCAAGATCAAGGCAATGACAACAATGATCAGCGTGCGATGCCCTTCGGGAGTAAGTGTTGTTGGGGACGGTATATAAAAAAGAAGAAGGCTAATGACAAAGGTGAAAATCAGCCACCGCTTGCGGGTAACCCAGAATAAAAAATTAGAGAGGAAGCTGTGTGAAAATCCTAACATAGACGTTTACAATTTAATATTGTTGACAATTCAGTGTGCACATTCACTCGGAATTCGCGAACCATCTTCCAGTATCGCCCATTTCCATATAGGAATCCGATTTTTCAGTTCAACAATAAACCAGGACATAGCATCAATTCCTTCCTGACGGTGTTTGGACCAAATCACCACATGAAGACTAGTTTCTCCTACCTTTACTTTCCCAACGCGGTGTTTACAAAACAAATCATGGACAGGAAACCTCTTCACTATGTTTTCAGCTAAATTTCTTAATTCAGTTTCTGCCATCCCTTCATATTGCTCATATTCCAATACGGTAATATTTTCGCCATGTTCCGTAGCACGGACGCGTCCGTTAAATATCAATTCCGCCCCATCCTGAGTACGGGAATCATCTGACGGAAAGGGTGTGATGGGTCCTTTTACTATTTCAATTTTAATCATCTATCCCCCCTGCACCGGCGGAATAAAAGCTACTTCATCCCCATTTTTAAGTTCAATCTCTGCTGGTATATATTTTTGATTTACCGCAATCCTTAATGTGACTTTATCCAATTTGCCTTGCGCTTGATTCCGCACCAGTTCTTCCAGTTCTGCGGAAGTTGTACCCGGTTCCAATGACACAGGACATATTTCACTTGGGAAAAACATTTTACTTTTACCTGTATCATAATTCGATCGTTTGGATTGTATGGTTCAGGCCGTCATACACCAGCAGTTTTCCAGCCAGATTTGGTTCAATTCCTACAATAAGTTTTACGGCTTCAAGTGCTTGGATATTTCCAATAATTCCCGGTACCATTCCCAATACGCCGGTATCCGCACACGTATCACCACCTGATGGCGGTTCGGGGAATAACTCCCTATAACCAGAACTTCCATTGACATTCAAAATCGCAACCTGACCTTCATAACGATACAAACCACCATACACCATGGGAACCCCTGATTCTTTGGATAATCTGTCAATTAACAGTCGCGTTTGAATATTATCAGTTGCGTCAATAATAATATCTGCATCACTTACAAAATTTACCCCATTGTCTTTATTCAAAAACTCATCAACTATTTCAACAACTGCATCCCCATTCAATTTTTCTAACTTTTCTTTTGCTACTTTCACTTTCAATCGGCCAATATCTTCAACACCATACAAAGGCTGGCGATGTAGATTGGAAAGTTCCACTTTATCTCCATCGATAATTTTCAGTTTGCCGACACCTGCGATGGTTAGCGATTGTGCTGCAGGGCAACCAAGTCCGCCCATGCCAACAATTGCAATCGTAGCACTCAAAAGTCTTTTTTGTCCATCCAGCCCAATTTCAGGCAGTACTGTTTGCCTGGACCAACGACTCAAATCTTCCTTTTCCGATTGAAATTCAATCCACGCCTGTGCACCACCTAAAAGACTGAAAGTCTTTTCAAGATTTTTCTCGACAATAATTCCTTCGGTCACGATCCCAAATTGACAAACCAGTACCGTATCATTTTTAGTTTCCAAAATGGAGTTAGTATCAGCAATAACAGGGTTTAGTCCAGTTAATGGAAATTCATTTCGATGTTCCTCCGGACGAATATCCACAACTGTAAAAGATTTTCCATTATCCATCCATTGCTGCAATTCCTGTGGAGTAATGATCATTTAATATTTTTCCAGGGTAAAACATTAACACGGATTTCTTCGCCCGGTTGCAATGAACTGTCTCCTGTCCCGGATCCTAAAATGCAGTTGGCTTCCAAAGATGACGAAAGCATATGAGAGCCCATTTTGGAGGACGGCTTACATACCAGTTTTCCATCTTCCATCCAGGCTTTACCAAACAGGAAGCGACATTTAACTTTTTCCCGGGGGAAAGATGCCTTCAATATACCGGTTAAAAAGTTTTGTTCAGATTTTCCCATCATGACATCCAGCACCGGCCAGACCCATTCCATAAACCCGATGTAAGACGATACGGGATTCCCCGGCAGGCCAAATATGAGTGTGGATTCACCCGTTCCAAAAAAGAATGGCTTCCCCGGTTTCTGGGCAACTTTCCAGAAATGTTCCTGCACACCCAGATCCATGAAAACATCCCGCACATAATCAAACCGTCCCATGGATACGCCACCGGAAGAAATGACCATATCACAGGTTTTCAACGCTTCCAATAAAAATGCACGTAGCGATTCTGGATCGTCTTTAATCACATCCCGCATAACGACTTCCGCCCCAGATTTTTTAGCCAACTCTGCAAAAATATAGATATTAGAATTATAGATTTGTCCCTGTTTTAATTCAATCCCTGGCTCCACCAATTCATCCCCTGTACCAAAGATAGCAATGCGCGGTTTTTTCGCCACAGAAATTTCTCCATATCCAAAAGTAGCCAACGTGCCGATTTCATTGGGTGTAATGTGTGTACCTTTGGGGATCAGCATATTTCTATCCTGAATTTCTTCTCCTTTTTCGCGAATATGTTTCCCGGTTTTGGCTTCCTGAAATATCTGAACTGAATCTGTATCGGAAAATCCGCTGGTATCTTCCACCATCACAATTGCATCGGCACCATTTGGAATGATCGCACCGGTCATACATTGAGCACATTCACCGGGACCAAGAGTGATATCACCAGGGGAACCTGCGGAGCTCACACCTACCATTTTCAATGTGACAGGCAATGACTGGTCCGCACCTTTTGTATCAACTGCGCGAACCGCGAACCCATCCATGGCAGAATTATCAAAGCTGGGCATTGGAAACGTTGCTATAATATCCTGCGCAAGAACCCTATTTCCGGAATCCTTCAATAAAACGGTTTCATTGCCTGACAATGGAATATGTTTATGAATGATGGATTTAGCTTCTTTAACAGGTATCATAGAATTTTCCTTAATAAAAAGATGATGGAAATAATGATCACTACCCCCATCATTTTTTGAATGGTTTTCGCTTCATATTTGGATGATCCAAAATAAGAACCAGCAAATCCCCCTACAATCACGGCACCAGCAAGAGGAAGAATAAAGTCAAGATCAAAAGTGCCTTCCTGAGCTCTGGCAATAACTCCCGCCAGGGAATTCACCCAGATAAACACGGCTCCGGCTGCGGCAGCCTCCTTTTCACTTCCCAGGCCAAATATAATAATCAATGGCACCAGGTATATCCCGCCGCCGACCCCAACAGTTCCGGCTACAAATCCAAGAACAGTTCCCAAACCTAAAATAAAAACCCACTTTTTTACACCAGATAATTGGAAGGAAAACTTTAGAGTGTTAAGGAAATAAATTCTTATTACCACCAACATGAGTGTTATTAATAATAACAGCTGAAATATGTCCTTGGACAATATCAATGTTCCCGCTAAATAGGCCATGGGAATGGACGTCACCATAAACGGTCCAATTAAACCCAGCCGACCATGGCCGTTACGCCAGAAGTTGATTACACCGATAGAGGTAACAATCAGGTTTAAGGCTAATGATGTGGTGGGAATGATAAGATAATTAATTCCGAAAATAGCCATGAGTGCTGTATAGGATGAGCCGCCTCCCAACCCCACACTGGAATAAATGAATGCAACAACCAAGAACAGAATGGGCAAGAGATATTCTATCAATGCTTTTCACCCTTCATCATGTGAAATGAATGAAAAATAGTTGGAATTAACACCTTTAACGCATCTTTGACCGCACCGGTGCTTCCAGGTAGACAAATGACAATTGCCCCATTTACAACTCCAGCTGTCAGACGTGACAGCATGGCTGTTTTTACCTTGCCGCGGCCATAGGCGTGGAGTGCTTGCTCAATACCAGGTAATTTGGAGTCAAATTTATTCTCCATCATTTGAATGGTTAAATCACGGGGACCCAGTCCTGTACCACCTGTGGTGATGATCAGTTCCACACCATCTTTAATCCAGTTTTGAATTGTGGGTACAAGTTTATCAGACCCATCGGGCAAAACCTCTTGATGCAAAGTCCTGCAACCGGCATCAGAAAATCCTTTAAGCAGTATGGGGCCGGATTTATCTTCGCTGCTACTGGCAGAAATACTGTCACTCATGGTAATGATTCCAACGCTGGGCCGATACTCAACCGCACGATCCGATTTTCCGCCAATCTTTTCCACCAACTTGATTGCACCGATGGTCATGGTTTTATCCACAGCCTTACACATATCATACATTGTCAGGGCTGCTGTAGAAACAGCTGTGAGCGCTTCCATTTCTACGCCTGTGGCTTCCCGTGTTTTAACAATCGACCGGATTATGATTAGCTCGCTGCCCAGCTCAAATTCCAGATCTACAAATGAGAGATTCAGCTGATGACACATTGGGATAATTTCGGATGTTTTTTTCGCCGCCTGGATGCCCGCTATCTTGGCAGTGGTCAGCACATTTCCTTTTGGAATTGAGTCATCCTGTATTAATGCAATCGTAGCTTGCTGAAGATGGATTTTCCCCTCAGCTTTCGCTAAACGTACTGTGGCAGTTTTGTCTGTCACATCCACCATTTTAACATCTCCTTTGGAATCTAAATGGCTGAATTCATTCATATTATTTATCCTCCAATTTGGGTCATTGACTCCCGACTATTGCTTCCCGATTTCTGTGCTGTCCATCCATCGAATAATTTTTTCCACATAGCCGATAATATTAACTCTTTCATTTCTTCCTTCGTTCCCCCAGAGCGCATTAAATCTCTCAGATTAAATTCATTATGTGCATAAAGACAATTTCGGATTTTCCCATCCGCAGTGAGACGGATACGGTTACAATTTCCACATAAGTTGCGTGAATATGATGGTATAACCGCGACTTTTCCTGCATAATCAGGCACTTGAAAAATGGCATGTTCCGTGGCAGTTCCATCCGTTGTTTTTATATCTGGAAAATGATTCTTTAACTCTTTTTGGATATTTTCAGCACTAAAAAATTTTCCCGTTTTCCAAATCTGATGGGCATCAAATGGCATTAGTTCAATAAATCGGACAGTCAGTGGATAGTTCTTCGTCAATTCAACAAATTCAACAATTTCACTATCATTAAAGCCGCGCAGAGCAACCACATTAATTTTTATTGATAGGATTCCGGCAGTTTTTGCAGCTTCCAACCCTTCCAGGGCACGCCCCACTTCATCCCGACGAGTGATTTGGATATATTTTTCGGGATTCAGAGTGTCAATACTGATATTGATCCCGGATAATCCCGACCCTTGCAGGTCCGCCGCATACTGCTTGAGTAAAACACCATTCGTCGTCATATTGACTGAGTTAATCCCCGATATCAATGAGGTTTTTTCAACAAGCTCTACCAAGTCCTTTCTCAAGAGGGGTTCGCCACCTGTAAAACGAATTTTGTTTACACCTAATTCTGAGACAACAGTAATAATTCGCATTATCTCCTCCATCGTCATCATTTCATTTTTAGACTTGAATTGTATTCCCTCTTCCGGCATACAGTAAATACAGCGCAGGTTGCACATTTCATTCAGAGCTATACGTAAATAGTTAAAGGTACGACCAAAGCGATCGATCAGGATGCGCGGATGAATCCGCGCACCAGAGCTGGCTAAAGATAGGTTGGTTTTATTTTTCATTTTCTCATTCCAATTCATCCCGAATAATTTCGGGAATCGGGAGCTAATGCGGCTGTTTCCGGCTGCACCGTATCGGTCTCACGCCCTATCCTCCTATGAGAACTTAGATGTTTTGACTTAGAGAATTGCTATGACAAAGTAGCTTAGATAATGTCCTTTATTTAATCCTTTTCACAATCCAATTTTTGAATCCGATTTTGATGACGTCCTCCCTCGAAAGGTTCTTTCAACCAGAGATCAATAATATGGAAAGCTTTGGAGAAAGTTAAAAACCTAGCACCAAGAGAAAGTATATTTGCATTGTTATGTTTGCGGGAAAGTCTCACTATCTCTTCCATTTCACCGTAATATACAGCAGCACGAACGCCTTTCACCCGATTTGCTGCCATTGCTTCTCCTTGCCCTGAACCACCCATAATAATTCCAAAACTACTGGGATCTTTTGCGACAGCACGAGCTGCAGGAAGGATAAAATCGGGGTAATCATCTTGTTTATTATATTCTAAGGCTCCATGGTCTGTAACTTTATGACCATTTTCTTGAAGAAATTTTTTAATCTCTTCTTTTAATGCAAATCCAGCATGATCTGTTGCAAGATGGATTTTCATTATTCCCCTTTATAAAAGTGATGCTACAAATTCACGAATTCGGGATTCCACCTGGTCAGCGGTGAAACCAAATTCTTTTGCTAAATCTATCCCCGGTGCGCAGGTCCCAAAATGATCTAATCCAATCTTAATTCCATTCTGCCCAACATATTTTTCCCACCCAAGAGTCACTCCTGCTTCCAAGGACACCGTTAAACATCCTCGAATTGGAATGACTTCATTTTTGTACTCAAGTGATTGCTTATCAAATAATTCCCAGCAGGGCAAGCTCACAACCATAATTTGTTTATCCTTCATATTTTCTGCAACTTTCAGGGCTAAGGACACTTCTGATCCTGTAGCTATCAAATTAATCTCAGGCTTTGTACATTTCCTGATTATATAACCACCCCTACGAACCCCTTTTTCAATTTTTTTAATGGATTGTTGAAAGACCGGAACACCCTGTCTGGTTAATAAAAGAGCACTGGGATTGTTTTTAGATTCCAGCGCTAATTTAAAGCAAATAGCGGTTTCTTTAGCATCAGCAGGACGGAAGACCTGTAAATCCGGAATAGCTCTCAGCGCCATGGTTTGTTCTACCGGCTGATGGGTGGGACCATCCTCGCCAACATAAAAAGAATCGTGGGTAAATTCATGGATGACCCGAATTTTCTGCAGTGCACCGAGACGCAAAGCAGGACGGCTGTAATCAGAAAAAATAAGAAATGTTCCCCCAAAAGGAATGATGCCAGAATGAAGAGCCATCCCATTTAGAATTGCAGCCATGGGAAATTCTCGTACTCCAAATGCAAGATTTCGCCCGAAACGATTATCTTTCTGAAAATCTCCATATTTTTTTGCAAAACCACCTGTATAATTAGACGGTTCAAGATCTGCAGAACCTCCAATAATATTAGGAAGCTGTTCCGCAAATTTTTCCAGTGTAGCTCCAAAAGCTTTTCGTGTCGCCAAAGAAATACCCTCATCAAATTCAGGAAAGTCTAATTCAGGAAGAATGTCCTCTATTACCTGAGTCCATAATTGATTAAAATCTCCATCTTTTCTGGCAATTTCCAACGATTTTTTCCAGTCTTCCACTTGATTTCCTAAATTCAAAAATCCTCTCTGAAAATGCCTTTTGACTTTATCCGGAATAAAAAATGATTCTGGAGGAAGCCCCAGCAATTCTTTAGATGCATCAATCTCAGCCTGGGGGAGGGGTGATCCATGAGTGTTATGGTCTCCTTCCATAGAGGCTGTTCCTTTTGCCATGACAGTCTGCCCGATAATAATGCTGGGACGATCAATGATCTGAGCTTTTTGGATTGCCTCCCGTATGGCTTGATGATCATGGCCGTCAATTGTTTGAATATGCCAACCAAATCCTTCAAATACAGTTGCAATATCTGTTGATTCAGATCGGTTTGTTTGCCCGGAAATCTGAGCTTTATTGGAATCATAAAACATGATCAGTTTTGCCAACCTCCAATGTGCTGCTAAAGCAGCGGAACCCAATGCCACCGGTTCCTGAAGATCGCCATCACTGGCCAGAACATAGGTGAAATGGCTGAGATAATTAAATCCATTTTTATTAAAAAGACTATCGAGAATTATTTCCGCAAGCGCCATGCCTGTTGCCATACCAACACCTTGTCCAAGAGGTCCCGTGGTGGCTTCCACACCCGAAATCTCTACTTCCGGATGCCCCGGTGTTTTACTGTGTAACTGACGAAATTCTTTCAAGTCATCCAGGTTCAGCCTCCCTGATAAAAATAACAAGACATATAAGAGCATTGATTCGTGTCCCGCAGAGAGAACAAACCTATCCCTGGCAATCCAATCAGGGTCATGAGGATCCTGTTTTAAGAATTCAGTAAATAAAATATAGACAAAGTCTGCTGATGACAATGGTCCTCCGGTATGCCCGGAGTTCGCCTTTCTGACACCGTCCATTATCAACCCCTTAATCACATTGACAGTGAACAAGTCTTTTTCCTTTTTCAACCAATCATTAAAAGTTAATAATTCCCGGAATGTTCTCATGTCACACCTAAGGCCTTAAATTTCTGGATTGTTTGTACCGGATTTTCAGATTGAAAAATTTCTGATCCTGCCACCAATATATCCGCCCCTGCTTTCACTACTTCTTCAGCATTGATCAATTTAATTCCACCATCTACTTCCAAAAGTATTCTATCTCTGAGACAAAATTCTATCAATCTCTGGTGGATCTCTTTGATCCTTTTAGTAGAACCGGGTATATATTCCTGTCCTCCAAATCCGGGCTCCACGCTCATGATAAGAAGTAAATCAATCTGATCCAAAAAGGGTTCAATCCTGGAAAAAGAAGTTTGTGGTTTTAAAGAAATTCCAATTTGTTTATTTGCTGACCGGATTAAATCAATGACCCGTCCCGGATTCTCTGCTGCTTCTACATGAAAAGTAATCCCATCTGCCCCTGCATCTACAAATGGATTGATTAAATCTTCAGGTCTCTCAACCATCAAATGCACATCAAAAAAACTTTTTGTCAAGTGACGAATTGATTTAACCACCACTGGTCCAATGGTTAGATTTGGCACAAAATGGTTATCCATTACATCAATATGAATATAGTCAGCTCCTCCTTCTTCACAAATGTCAAGAGCAAAACCCAGATGTGAAAAATCTGCCGATAGAATGGAAGGTGCAATTTTGATAGGATTTTTCGCCATTTATGCCGGTGGAGTTTACCTCTGCAAGATAAACATTTTCAATGACGAATCTTTAATCCCATTCAAAACCTGCAGTTTTCCCTGTCTTTAAATTAATCTCAATAGAATTGTAGTCCTGTAACTCCGGCAGGAAATAATACAACATTTTAAATTCCATCTTCTCATCTATCCAGACAGAATCCGGAGGTCCTAACGTCTCCACAACCAATTTTTCTGATGGATATTTTTCCAGAAATGTCCAGACAGTGTAATCACTTTCATGTCCTTGAGGCAAATCCGACGAGATGCCGGTAGCTACCGGACTTGATGGTGGTGATGAACAACCTGATAATAAAATAAAGACTACTAAAAGAAATTGTTTCATTCCTTGGAAAGTAAGGATGGAAGAAGAGACAATCAAATAGTGGAATATCAATTTTTATCCTGATGTACACAATATTTATATTAGATTGTTTTTTTTAAAGGAGATAAATAATGTCCGAGATACAACCAAAAAAACACTTTTATTCTGATGCAGAATTTTATACCAGTCCTGAGGCAAGGTCACTTCGTATTCTATCTGAATATCTTGGCCCACGCCAACGGTTTTCACGAAATCATATTGAGGACACCATCGTTTTTTTTGGTTCTGCACGATTAGTTTCGAAACAGAAGGCGGAACAGGCCTTGAAAAAAGCGTCCAAATCCCCTTCCAGACAAATGCGGAAAAAACTTGAGCACGATCTAACCATGAGTCAATACTATGAGGACTCGAAAGCCTTAGCAAAAAAATTAACCTATTGGAGTAAAAAGAGAAAAAACTCCAAACATCGATACATCATCACCTCTGGTGGAGGTCCCGGAATTATGGAAGCAGCCAACAGGGGAGCTTCCGAGGCAAAGGGACTAACAATCGGTTTAAATATCACTGTGCCCCATGAACAATCCGGAAACAAATGGCTTACCCCAGAGCTATGCATGGAATTTCATTATTTCTTCATGCGAAAATTCTGGATGGCGTACCTCGCTAAAGCTTTAGTAGTATTTCCCGGTGGTTTCGGAACCCTGGATGAATTGATGGAAATCCTGACTTTGATCCAGACTAAAAAAATAAAGAAATCCATACCCATTGTTCTCTATGGAAAAAATTTCTGGGATAATACAATAAATTGGGAATATCTCCTAAAAGCAGGAACTGTGTCCAAAAAAGATTTAGATCTGTTTACTATTTGTGATTCCGTGGAAGATGCATTTACGTTTCTTACCACTAAAATCACTGGTACTCACACCGGACCAAATTTCTAACATTTATGATGAGAAATACAATTCTTTACCTTTCGTTGTACTGAATAAATTCAAATAAGAAAAAAAATATTTTTAATAATTCCTTTATTTGAAAGAATATTCCTCTGTGTGTTGCTATTTCCCGATGTTCATACATGTAGGAAATTAGCAAACGGCTGTCTGTCAACCCGTCTGCCAATTTCACTGATTCGGTAAATGGAGCCATGGTATCATTAACTCCGTGCATGACAAATACTTTTTGGGTAATCTGGTCACACCAGTATTTTGGTGAAATATTTTTAAATTCATTTTTGCATTCTTCCCAAAATAATGCTGTAATTCTCTCAATCTCTTCATTGATTTTTCCAGCAAGAATTTGAATTATTAGTTTTTTCTCTCTACCCGAAATATTTTCCAGTTCATTTTCAATTCCTTCCGAATCTTCTTTCATACTTAGTTTAAGAATCTTTTGAACAGTTGTTGTATCATAACCCACATCTACTCTTGATAGATAATTATGAAACAGCACAATTAAACCCCATTCATCTGCCTGTACTATTCTTTCATGTCCATTAACCACTAATTTCCCGGCCAATAGAAACCGCAGCGCGGTTTCAATATCATAATGTGTTCCAAATACCAGCATTGACTTTGGTGGATGTTTTTGAAACTCATTTCGAAGGCTTGCTTTAAGAACCATAGCTCCTCCAAAACTGATTCCTATTACAACTATCCTATCTTCAAGTACATCCTCTCTCGCTTGCAGCCATTGAAAAAAATGTCCCATCCAATCGATAATTTCTAAGGAAATAATTAACTCTTTCAAAGGAGGTATGCGTGGTAAAAATACCAGGTAACCTGCATTCGCCAAAACCTTGGCCAGCAAGTTCATTTTAGGGTGCTTTTCTGCACTCGGTGATGCCCCTGGAAAAAGTATCAATGTGTGATTAATAGGATTTTTTGGATAAAAAACCCGCATGGGCGTATTTTCACTATTTAGTCCAGGATATGATTCGTTTGAGTGAACCAATTTTTTCAGATGTGATTTATTTTCTTGAACTAACCCGGTTATCATTTGGAAGACACGAATATATTTATTTAGTTTGCTTGTCATTGTTAATAATTCAGGAGAGAAAAACTAATAAGTATGCAAAAGTCTATCTAAAATACTTTATAGATCAACTGACAGTACGATTTTTTTACCATCTCTTAACACATCCACACTAATTTTTTGTCCCGCTTTTAATTTTTCGAGGCGGTACATGTAATCATAAATATCTCCAACCATTTCCCCATCTATTGCTGTGATAATATCCCCTTTCGTCATTCCCGCTTTCTTTGCAGGACGACCATCTAGTACACCATCAACCCTGAGTCCGGGAGATTCATGGTACGTATAATCCGGTAAAATTCCCAGGGTAACTTTAAATCGTCTCCGACCTCTGGATTGTTCTTTTGGACCTGCTTCCTGAAAAACAAAATTGTCTGAATGGTTGGCTACATCAACCACCACGTCATAAACAATTTCAGAAATATATTTTAATCCTGCATAGTTGATTTTATAGCTATCATCTTCCGGTGTGTGGTAATCCTGATGAGACCCTGAAAAGAAAAATAAGACAGGGATGTCTTCCACATAAAATGAAGAATGATCGGATGGACCGTAACCTTCTGATGAAAAACTCACATCCAGATCACTGTTTTGTAAATTAGTTTTTAAAAAATCACTTAATCCAGCACCCGTACCTGTACCTCCAACTATCAGAGATTTTGTATCAGGATTCATGCGACCAACCATATCCAAATTAATCATTAATTTGATTTGGTTTAAATCAACCAAAGAATTCTTAGTAAAATATTTCGAACCTAAAAGCCCTGATTCTTCCGCTCCAAAGGCGATGAAAAGAACACTTCGTTTCACGTATTGCCGACTGAAACTCAGTTCCTCCATAATTTCAATAATTGCTGCAACACCGGAGGCATTATCATCGGCACCGTTGTGGATTGCTAAGGAATCCGGCCTGAGAGAACCGGAGTGTGAACCGCCAAAACCAAGATGATCATAATGAGCGCCTATAACAATAAACTCTTCTATTAAGGCGGGATCAGTTCCCGGCAGCATGGCTAAAACATTTTGGGTTCTGACTCTCTTTTGAATTAAATCAGTGACAACCGTTACTATTTTATTCATTACAAAACTCTGGGACACTCTTTCCTGAATTAAATTTGATTCCAGCGATTTTATTGTATAATTCTTTTTACGCAGCAGTACATCAGCCACACTTCTTTTGATGTGCAACACAGGTATCCCTGAACCCGTTTGACTCTGATCATAATACAACTCAATTAAATCATCATTTTCATCAAATGTTACTCCTGACACAAATAAGATACCCGCTGCGCCTTTATCTCTGGCAACCATAGCTTTTTTTCTAAGAGAGCTATGTTCAGCAAATTCGCCATGAGGATTGTCTTCCGGGTCGCCCCGGAGCACCATAACCCATTTCCCTGTTACATCTAACCCGCTATAGTCGTTCCATGAAATACTGTCGGTTTTGACATCAAATCCATATCCGGCAAAAACAACTTCTCCTGTAATGGAATCATTTTTAGAAAAACCAAATGGAATGAAATCCTCACCAACAGTTCCGGTAAATCCGGAAAATGATAACTTGTTATTTTCACCAAGAATTACAGATGTGACCACATCAAAAAACTGAAATCCGTTATTTCCTAATAATTCCAAATCGAGTTTTGAAATTTCATTTTTAATATACTCAGCCGCCTGCTGCCCACCTTTTGTCCCCGGCTTCCTACCTTTCAATGAATCAGAAGCAAGAAATGCTACATGCTGTTTAAGCTCATGAATGGTAATTCCCGGAGATGTTTCCTTCTTTTCTACAGAATCAATATTGGTTTTCGGATTATAACACCCACAGATAAAAAGAAGAGGAAACAGCGATCCTATGAATTTTAATTTCCAATTCTTCATATGTGAATTTACATTTTTTCCAATTTTCATATTGACATAAAATACAAAGGCTCTGAAAAATCAGAGCCCTTGGAGGATATAATTTGAATTATTGTTGCTTTATGGAGTAGCTAAACTCAAATCTGCTGAAAAGTCCAAGCCAGCTTTTGAATAGTCTGTCACTGAAACAGTTACCGCTGTAGGGTCAGTTCCTCCATACTGAGTGAAAAACGGGTACATTCCTCCATAAGCTCCAAGAGTATGCTGATTGGTTGCAGGGTTTGGATCATCAGGATCTAGCCATGATACAGTAATGGCTGCATATGTCGCGAATGCTACAATTCCAAAAGTATATCCGTACTGCTCTGAACTCAGATCAGTTGACGTAATAACCATAGATGCATACGGAGCACCCGTTGGCGGCCAAGCATTTTGTATTGAAATACTTACAGTTCCAGCATTTGGCCAGGTTCCTGTGAAAGTAACCATACCAGATATCGTCCCGCTTTCGGGTGTTGCATCTTTATCTTCACAAGCAGTAGTGACAATCATCACTAACGCAAGTGAAATTATAAGATTGTTTTTTATTATTTTCATTATTACTCCTTTTTTATAGTTTTTGTTAATGT
>JYMV01048259.1_pt1 | contig 26999 bp, 20 predicted proteins | sample 338911 | NCBI WGS metagenome assembly JYMV01 (sample SAMN03354496, study PRJNA234377) | hydrothermal vent metagenome | biome: Deep sea; feature: Hydrothermal plumes at the Eastern Lau Spreading Center, Western Pacific Ocean; material: Seawater | place: Tonga | collected 2009 | depth 2000 m m
TGTTGATTGGTGTTTCGTTGTTTGCAACCTTGCTCAGCACGATTTCCTACTTAGGGTTGCCGGGTGAGGCCGCTGGTAAGGGGCCTGTTACATTCATTGGCTATTTAGCCCATCCACTAATATTCTTGTTAGTTGGCTTTTTAATGCTTCCTTACTACATGAAGCACAAGGTAACGAGTGCCTATGAACTGCTTGAAATGCGACTCGGATATTCTTTTCGTGTACTTGGTGCCTGCCTCTTCCTAACACTACGACTAATCTGGATGGCCGTACTGTTGCACTTCGCTGGCGAAGCGATGGTCACGATGCTAGATGTCGATCACAAATGGATCACACTGGTTGTCGCCATCATTGGACTAGTCGCCATTATTTATACGTCGATGGGTGGACTACAAGCTGTCGTCATCACCGATCTCATGCAAACTTTACTGCTGTACGGTGGAGCCATAACTGTGTTGGCTGTCGTAACCATCAACTTCGGAGGGTTTTCATGGATACCAACTCAATGGCCAAGTGATTGGAAACCCCAACCAGTCTTACCCGAAGGACTTTCGACGCGTGTCTCGTGGGTCGGATCCCTGATCACAACCCTAGTTTGGTATGTTGCCACACTCTGTAGCGATCAAACTTCAGTACAGCGGTTTATGGCAACCAAGGATGCAACAACAGCCCGTAAAGCTCTGCTTTATCAATTGGGTCTCTCAATCATCGTGGCTGGCACTCTGTGTTTAGTAGGCATCGCCTTGATGGCGCACTATCAAAAGGAAAAGGCCGCGTTGCCAGCGCAGCAAACAGCCAACATCAACATGTATTCCGATTTGAATACTAGTTTCCAGATCGCCAATAAACGATTTCCTAATGACGCTGAAATCCAAAGCGAGCTGCAATGGGATGCTGCAAAATTAAAACAAACTAGACGTGATTTAATCGGTTCCGATCAATGGTTCCCGCGTTTCATATCTCAAGAAATTCCAATCGGACTAACAGGCTTGGTGATCGCTGCAATGTTTGCGGCGGCCATGTCGAGTCTCGACTCCGGTGTAAACTCGATTACGGCCGTGGTTATGTCCGATTTTGTCGAGCGGCTGCGGAAAAACAAGTTGAGCGACAAACACCACCTAAAAATCGCTCGTTTGATCGCAATTGGTGTTGGGGTTGTGGTCGTTCTTGGTAGCGGACTCACGGAATATATCGAGGGAAATATAATCGCCGTCACTCAAAAATCCGTCAACTTATTAACCACGCCCATTTTTGGATTGTTCTTTTATGCCATCTTCGCCAAACGCGTACACCCCGCGGGGGTTTGGGCAGGTACGATTGCCGGTACCTTAACAGCAATCCTCACCGCCTTTAGTGGACAGATCTGTTACTGGCTCTATCTAAACCATGGCTTTGATCCAACTGCGATTGGCGGTGTCATCGCACAGAGCATCGATGACTCAACCGGCATTCCGTTTGAGTATTGCACCGACCCCGTTTCGTTTCAGTGGATTGGTCCATTTGCTTTGTCAGCCAACTTAGCCGTCGGTATGACTGTCAGCTATCTATTGCCAAAATGGAGCAGACCCGACACCACCACCAACGATAGTTGAATATCCCAGCAAGAATTACTTCCGATGACGTCAGCAGAACACAACAACCTCGATCGAATTGTCTACCTTACAAGTGGCGCTGCCAACATGTATTGTGGCAGTTGCTTGCACGATAACACCTTAGCGCGTGCTTTGAACGCCGCCGGAGTAGAGACACTCTTGGTGCCAACGTATACGCCAATCCGAACTGATGAGGAAGACGTCAGCATTGACCAAGTATTTTTCGGTGGCATCAACGTTTTTCTACAACAAAAAATACCTCTCTTCCGCCACATTCCTAAGTTTGTAGACCGCATACTCGACGCCCCCTGGTTGATACGTCGTGCCACCGCTCGGGGGATTGAAATCAGCCCTCAAGCACTTGGAGCGCTAACGGTTTCTATGTTAAAGGGAACAGCTGGCAACCAACGTAAAGAAGTAAAGCGGCTAACAAAATGGTTAGTCAATGATATCAAGCCAAGTGTTGTCATCCTGAGCAACCTTTTAATTGGCGGCTGCATCACATCGATCCGGCAGCACGACATACCCGTCATTGTCACACTGCAAGGAGACGACCTCTTTTTACAAGATTTGCTGGAGCCCTATAAAAGCCAAGCACTGAAACTGATGCGCAACTTGGCCAAGGAAGCCGATGGGTTCATTGTACAAAGCAAGTTCTATCAAGATGTGATGAGTGACTTGTTGGAAATTCCCAAATCCAAAATACAAGTAGTGCCGTTGGGCCTAGACCTCGAAGCATTACCTGCTCCTCTACCACGCAGCACATCCGATCCCCGTACCATCGGTTATTTGGCGCGGATGTCAAAGGAAAAAGGATTACATGTTCTCACCGATGCATTCATTGAGTTAAAGCAGCTTCCAGACACCGAGGATATCCAATTGCTGTTAGCCGGTTGGCGCGGAACAACAAATCAAGAATACGCTGCTGGCGAACTCGCCAAGTTGGACGCCGCTGGATTAGGAAACGAATACGAAGATTTAGGGACGGTGGATTACACAAAAAAACAACACTTGCTTAACAACATTGATTTACTTTGCGTGCCGACTGTATATAAGGATCCCAAAGGTCTATTTGCACTCGAAGCGATGGCAGCGGGTGTGCCGGTTGTTTTGCCGGAACATGGTGCCTTCCCAGAAATGTTGGCCGACCTTGAAGGCGGCATCTTGTTTGAGCCTGGTAATACAACAGCGTTAGCGCAATTGTTACATGAGCTACTTAAAAACCAAACAAGCTTGGCAGAGGTTGGCAGCTTGGGGCGGAAAAACATTTCTGCCTGCCGTGACGCAAATACCATGGCTAGCCAGACAATCGCTGCTATTCACAAAATACTAGATTGATCAGCACGTCACCGATGATAAACAGAACTTTGTCAATCTATCTGTTAGGCACAATCATGCAAGTCATACGACGCCCATGTTGTACCGGCGGCTGTTCGATTTTGCCGTATTCGGCCAACTCTTTGACAACATCGTCCATAACTTTGCGACCTTCATCGATGTGAGCCATCTCGCGTCCGCGGAACTGCACGGTGATTTGGACTTTATCTTTGTGCTCAAGAAACTTCTTAGCTTGATTTACTTTGAAGTCAATGTCATGTCTTCCCGTCTTGGGTCGCAAGCGTACTTCTTTTGTTTTCGAACTATGCGCGGTGTTTTTGTTCGCCTTTTTCTTCTTCTCGTATTTATATTTACCGTAGTCCATGATTCGACAAACCGGTGGATCTTCATTCGGAGCGACTTCGACTAAATCTAGACCAGCTTCAATGGCAATTTCTTTAGCTCGGTCGGTGTCAATAACTCCTAGTTGTTCCCCATCATGGTCGATGACGCGGATGGGTGAAATACGAATATAGTCATTAACACGAGGTGCGTTGCGATCGATGACGGGTGTCCTTTTTGTGAAACATGAAACAGCTTAGTGGAACAAACGATTCCACCTATTACTTTATTCTATAGACAACTTGTTTAGATGGGGAAGCGGCAAAACAAAAAACATCGATTCTCACTGACGTTTTTTGGACTAATTTGGGACGTTGATTACCCCCTATTAGTACTCATTTTGCGACCCTTTGGCCACAAATCCTGCACTGCCGCTGAACGACTGGCGAACAACCCGATCATCGATCTCGGTCTGTAGTTTGGCAATCGCCTCTGCAATCGGCACCGCTCCCAAATCGCCATCAATACGATCACGAATAGCCACTTGACCCGATTCCATTTCACGGCCACCAAGAATGAGCATGTAGGGGATTAATTCAAGCTGAGCATCTCGAATTTTTGCACCAATCTTCTCTGCTCGATAATCCGTGCCCACGCGTAACCCAGCCGCTTTTAATTGCTGTGCGACCTGTCGCCCGTACTCTTCAAATTTCTCACTAACAATCAACACGCGTACTTGTTCTGGTGCTAGCCATAGCGGGAAGGCGCCAGCATAATGCTCAATCAACATGCCAATGAACCGTTCCATCGATCCCAGCGGTGCGCGATGAATCATCACTGGAATATGGGACAAGTTATCTGTGCCAACATACTCCAAAGCAAAACGTTCTGCACTTGGTAAATTGTAGTCCAGTTGAACCGTGCCAAGTTGCCATTCGCGTCCGAGGCAGTCCGTCAGTACAAAATCTGCTTTGGGGCCATAGAAGGCGGCTTCGCCTGCTTCACACTCAGCTTCGATTCCTAATGTTTGGCAAACTTCAATCAGTGACTTTTCAGCATGATCCCACAACTTAGATGAACCAACATATTTGTCACTTTGTGGGTCACGAAGCCCTAAACGAACACGATAGTTATCCAGTCCCAGACTCTTAAGCACATACTGCGTCATCTCTATACAGCCCATGAACTCCGCAGGAACTTGATCGGCTGTACAGAAAATATGCGCGTCGTCCTGCGTGAAGCCGCGAACTCGCGTCATCCCGTTGAGTTCACCCGACTGCTCATTTCGGTAAACCGTTCCGAATTCCGCCAACCGCAAAGGTAACTCGCGATAACTACGCGGGTTGGCTTTATAAATCATAATGTGATGCGGGCAATTCATTGGCTTGAGTATGTACTCGTTGCCATCTTCCATTTTCATTGGCGCGAACATGCTGTCTTTGTAGTACGGATAATGTCCCGACTTCTCATACAAATCTATTTTGCCAATGTTCGGTGTATACACTGGTTGGTACCCGCGGTTCTGCAGTTCGTCGCGAATGAAGTTTTCCAGAGTACTACGAATAATCGCTCCTTTGGGTTGCCACAAAATCAAGCCAGGACCAACTAGGGGACTGATCGTAAACAGATTGAGTTGTTTACCCAATGTGCGATGGTCACGGCGTTTGGCCTCTTCGATAAGAACCAAATGTTCTGCTAGATCTTCTTTGTTGAAAAACGCCGTCGCATATACCCGTTGCAGCTGTTTGTTGCTTGAGTCGCCTTTCCAGTAGGCGCCGGCTACGCTTAACAATTTGAATGCACCCACAGCACCGGCGGAGGGGATGTGCGGGCCGCGACAAAGGTCAATAAATTCACCTTGCCGATAAAACGACAATTGGTCATGGTCCGCTAGACCCTCGGTTATGTGTTCGACTTTGTATTCTTGAGCGAGATCTCCCACGATTTCCAGTGCTGCGGTACGCGTGGTTTCGATCCGCTCAAAAACCTCGTCCGCCTTAATAATCGTTTTCATCTCAGCTTCAATAGCTTCAAAGTCTTCCTCGCTTAACGCGTGCTCAAGATCAAAATCATAATAAAAACCATTCTCAATCGTCGGGCCAAACGCTAGTTGCACGCCGGGAAACAACTTCATAATGGCTCGAGCCATGATGTGTGCTGCCGAATGGCGCATAACACCCAGTGCTGCTGGGTCTTTTTTTGTCAGAATTCGTAGTGCGACACTTTGACCATCGTCGATAACAAAGTCTAAGCCAACAATCGTATCGTCGACTGCAGCTGCCATGGCTGCTCTTGCTAGGCCAGGACCAATTTCTGCGGCTATTTGGCCAGGGGTGGTTGATTCAGAATATTCTCGAGTGGAACCGTCTGGTAAGGATACCGTAAGCATGGCGTAAGCCTTCTATAATATGTTTGTTGAACAAACGCGTTCATCGCTACAAAAAATGAACTTACCGTTTAAGCGTTGTTGCTCAGCGTGACAGGTGGAGTATAGTAGTAGGTAGTAATTTGAGTAAGGTCGCTTTGCTCTCTACCACAAAAAACTACTGTCTGAACGTCTTGAACATCAAAAACATCGTCCATGTTTCTCAATACATTTGAAGGTATTTATAATGAAACCACTTATAAACAAGCTTATTGCAATCGCGACGCTGACGACCATCATCTCGATCACAGGCTGTAATACCCAACCGGTGGAAACAAACGCCGCAGCGGAAGCCGAACCTGCTGCGTCGGTAGACCCAGCGACATCGATCAACAACATCAGAGAAAACGTGCAAGGCACACTAGACCAAATCAAAATACGAGATCAGGGGTTACAAGATCTTGCTAATGGCGTAGATGGGAAATAGGGCATTGTAATAGACGACCAAAACACAATTCCCATGTTTACATCGCTATTCTGTGTTGTTTTACCCCTTTTCGAATTTTTAGGACGCGTCTACAATAGCTAGCTTCCCCCTTGGATTATTTAAGTAAACCGTAACTAGATAGAAAAACAATGCCTAAACAAAAAACCCATAAGGGAACCAAGAAGCGTTTTCGACTATCTGCTAAAGGCAAAGCGAAGCACCGTAGTGCTGGTACAAGCCACTTAGCTGGAGCCGTTTCCAAAAAACGTAGACGTAATCTACGTGGAACGACGGTTCAAGCCAAAGTTGACGAAAAGAAGATCGCTCGTGCTCTCAACGGCTACAGCAACTGATTTTCGCAACACCCGCAGCTTCACCGCAGCGGGACAAGAAACACGCTTGTGTTTCCCGAATATCGATATCGATATTCAAACCAGACAATTTGACAACCAAAAATAACTTACTCCGTTGCGTGGGCAGTAGAACGTTTTCCTAAAGTGCATGAACACACTTTTTTTATATGGAAAAGGCCTGACGTAACCCACTGCGAAAGCAAGGAATTAGATAATGAGAACTCGTAAAGGTGCCGCGCGTACCAAAGCCAAAAGACGTCTATTCAAACGAGCCAAAGGGAATACAGGGGGTCGGAGCCACCTGATTCGGACTGTAAAAGAAACACTCATCCGCTCCGGTGCATACTCCTTCCGTGACCGTAAAGTCCGATCCCGAGATTTCCGCCGCTTGTGGATCACTCGTATCAACGCCGCCTGTCGCGCTCATGACCTGCGTTACAGTCAATTCATCAACGGCTTGAATAAAGCTGAAATTGAATTAGATCGTAAATCACTTAGCGAAATGGCGATTCATGACCCAGCAGCATTTGAAGCAGTTGTCGACCTTGCCAAAGCTGCTCTTGCCGCATAGCACCTAGATTTCGCACAATAAGCACCGCACTCGAACAGGAGAGGCAAGTCGCAAGACTTTTCTCTCCTTTTCTTATATCATTTACCTTTATCAATACGTTCCCTCTCAACAATAACCATTATGGCACTGCAAGATTTCCTTGATCAGCTCGACGAACTGGGCACCGCAGCGGAATCCGCTTTTGGCGATGCTGCCGACACTGAAACATTAGAAGCGGCTCGCGTGACCTTTCTAGGTGCGAAAAAAGGCCGACTCAAATCCATTCAACAACAAATGGGGTCCATTGAACGCGAAGATAAGCCTATGGCGGGCAAGGCATTTAACGCTACCAAGGGTCGTATCGAAGCAGCCTTTGAAGCAGCTCAACAACGCAGCAATAATACAGACAGCGACAGTGTAGCGAACGCCCAATTTGATGCATCGTTGCCCGGCGCCACATTTCGCTGTGGCAATGTCCATCCCATTACGCAAACCATCGAAGAATTAAAAGAAATTATGGGCCGCCTTGGATTCTCCATTGTCGATGGTCCCGAAATTGAAGATGACTGGCACAATTTTGTCGCACTAAATATCCCCGACGACCATCCCGCGCGAGATCCGTTGGAGAACTTTTATTTGGCCACTGCGGCTGCCAGCAGTGGCGCTAAAGACCCTGTCGGATTGTTGCTGCGTAGCCAGACGAGCACAGTTCAAATTCGCGTCATGGAAAAGACGGCGCCACCGATCCGTATTATTTCACTCGGTCGCGTCTATCGCCCAGATACCGCGGATGCAACACATTATCCCATGTTCCATCAAATCGAAGGTTTGATGATTGACACCAACGTTTCGCTGGCAGATTTGAAAAGCGTGCTGCGGTTGTTTGCGACAAGTTACCTCGGCGATGATGTTACTATTCGTTTTAGACCTTCCTTTTTTCCTTTCACTGAACCTAGTGTTGAAGCTGATTATTACTGGAATGGTCAGTGGGTTGAGTTTGGCGGTGCAGGGATGGTTGACCCCAATGTACTCAAAGCCGTTGGCTATGACCCTGAAGAAGTTACTGGGTTTGCCTTTGGCCTAGGGGTCGAACGCCTCTGTATGCGGCGGCACGGCGTTACCGACATCCGTGAATTTTACAAAAATGACGTTCGCTTCCTCGCACAATTCTAATTCTATTTTCAATACACTTTTATTGCCTTTTATTACAAAGTGATCCTCAATCATGCTCGTTTCCTGGGATTGGCTTAAGCAATACGTTGCACTCGATATGGATCGAGAAGAGCTGGAAAATCGGCTCGCTATGTCCGGCCTTAACCACGAGGGTTCGGAACCTGTAGGCAATGACATTGCCATTGATCTAGAAGTAACAAGCAATCGACCCGACTGTTTGGGACACATCGGCGTAGCTCGTGAAATTGCCGTCCTTTATAACCAAGCGCTGACACTACCAAGCCCGCAGCCGGATACCAGCGGCCCTGATATAAATGCCAACTTTAGTGTTTCCATTACCGCACCAGAGTTGTGCCCTCGTTACACCGCAAGAATCATCCGTGGCGTCAGCATTGAAGACAGCCCACCGTGGATGCAGGATCAGTTGCGAACCGTTTTCTTGCCGATCAATCGCGATTGGAAACCGATCAACAACGTGGCTGACATTACCAACTATGTTTTAATGGAAGCCGGTCAGCCACTACATGCCTTCGATCTAGGCAAACTCGCCGGCGGACAAATCATCGTTCGAGCGGCGGAGCAAGGTGAGCAATTCGCAGCGATCGATCACCGAGAATATGTATTACAACCCGAGATGTGCGTTATCGCGGATGGAGCCAAGTCTATCGCCATTGCCGGAGTGATGGGTGGCGCTGAAACTGAAGTCAGTGAGCAAACCGTTGACGTACTTATCGAATCCGCTGATTTTACAGCGATGTCCATTCGCGCAACATCTCGCGCATTAAATTTACAAAGCCCGTCTTCTTATCGCTTTGAACGAGCGTTGGATCCTGCCGGAGTCGATTGGGCCAGTCAACGCTGCTGCGAATTAATCCTCGAACACTGTGGTGGCACATTAGACGCGGGTGTGATTGAAGCGGGTAAATCAACTTGGCAAGCAGAACCGGTTGTATTGCGGTTGTCTCAGATTGAGAGAATCCTCGGTATCAAAATTGACACTGAAGAAGTTCGCTCGATCTTGATCGCATTGGGGAATGCCGAATCCGCTAGCACGGCGGAATCCATCACCGTTATCCCGCCAAGTTGGCGACGTGACCTCACGCGTGAATGCGATCTGCTTGAAGAAATCGCTCGCATCCATGGCTATGAAAAAATACCCGAAGATGTGGGAGTGCCAATGGCCGCATCGTTTCGCAGCGACGAGGACCGAGTGGCTGAAGTTATTCGTTCCACCCTGACAGCTACCGGCTTTGACGAAGCACTTACTGGGTCTGTTGTACCACTGGCTTGGACGGATCAATTCAATCCGTGGACAACGGCTACTCCCTTACGTACCATTTCACCAATGCTACTAGGTGCGGATGCCTTACGTACAAGTTTGACTCCTAGCTTATTAGAAGTACGACGAATCAACCAATCATTGGCAAATCCCGCCGTCGAATTATTCGAAACTGCGAAAATCTATCTACCTCAAGCTGAAGGTTTGCCCCAAGAACAGAAGACGATCGGGCTCACCAGCAGCGGTGATTTTTATCATCTCAAAGGTGTCATTGAATCCTTGCTGGCTAAACTAAAAATCACGACTCCTTTATCCGTCGCAGATGCCGGAGAAGAGTTTGATGGGTTACTGGACAACCAACAACGCTGCACGTTGTTGCTCGGAGACGAAAGACTGGGGTTCTTAGGCCAAGTATCCAAACCGGGACTCAAAGCATTTTCGCTGAAGACCGCGGCGAATGTCGCAGAATTAAAAATGGATCTTTTGGTCAGTTTAGCTACGTTGATTCCGCAACATCAAGATCTCAGTGCGTTCCCTGCAATATCGCGGGACCTCAACGTTGTGCTACAAGAGTCCGTGCGTTGGGACCAGCTACAGGCGACTGTCGAACAAGCCGCTGGGGAAGCGTTGGAAGTCCTCGGTTATCAAGAAACATATCGCGCACCTGACCAAGACGGAGCGAACACAAAACGGGTTTTATTCAACGTAAAATTCCGCCGCGCTGATGCCACCATGACGGGGGAAGAAGCAGACGCTATACGCGATGCAATTGTCCAAGCGATCGCTGCCAACCACAACGGCAAACTACTAGGCGTGTAATACACGCATACAATGTTTGTGTCGATTCGTATAAATTTGTGGTCTTACTCGCTGTCATTCAATTCAAAAATGACTTCGACTTCCGTGGTGATATTCCCTGGTAACGAGCCCATGCCGACCGCACTGCGAGCACCGACACCGTTCTCGGGACCAAAGACTTCAGCCATTAAATCGCTGAACCCATTGATGACTTGGGGGTGAGTGGAAAAATCTGCAGTACAGTTCACCATGCCGAGAGTTTTAACGACACAACGCACTCGATCGAGGCTACCAATATTTGCTCGCAGCGTTGCTAGAATCGCTAGACCAACTTGCCGAGCTGAATCATAGCCGTATTGTTCGTCCACTTCAGAGCCTACTTTTCCCGTCATCATCGTGTCATCCATCTGTAGAGGACCGTGGCCGGACACGTAGCACATCTTGCCGGTGATTAAAACCGGTTTGTAAACGCCACCAGGCTTGGGAGCGGTTGGTAATTCTAGGCCAAGTTCTTCTACACGGGCTTCTGCACTCATCTTCTTGTCTCGCTATATATTAGTTTGCTTTTGATTGTTGCAATACCGAAACTCTATTATCGGTACTCTGGCACGCGATGAAAGACTGGGCGGTAGTTTTATTTATAGACGTCTGCCGGATCAACGACTCGCTCAGCAACCACTCGGAGGCCATCCGCAGTCACTTCTCGAAAAAAACAACTCCGATATCCTTCGTGACAAGCGACCCCTTGTTGTTCGACGCTTAATAAAATCGTATCACGATCACAATCAACGTAGATCTTCTTTACTTTTTGCACATGCCCACTTTCTTCGCCTTTGCGCCATAGTTTTTCACGGCTACGGCTGTAATAAACAGCAGTACCCGTTTCGCAGGTCTCGCGGTACGCCTCTTCGTTCATATACGCCATCATCAATATTTGATGTGTTTTCGAGTCCTGAGCAATTGCAGGTAGTAATCCACCGTTTTTGCTAAAATCGGGACCCTTTTCGGAGCTTTTACATTCAGATGCCACGTGTTTTCCCTTAAATATTGTGTTTTCACCATTCTACGGCTGACACAGTAAGTATGTGGTTTTCCAGCGGGACTGTCTACCAGAAAACCGAAAGCCCCTTTTTAGATAATTTAATAGTTTTTTGGCAAATTATCCGTTTTATAGGGAACGCGCGGAGCAGCTAGGGCATCAAACAAGCACAAATAGAAAAAGAAGAATCGCGAACTGGGCAAATTTCGCATTCAAAACCACAAAGGACTTCACCTATGGCGACGGTCGACATCAACTTTAATTTACTAGAAGCCATCGCACCTGCTTCATTGCGTTCTTCGCTGGTAGCGAAACGAGTTAAGGCAAATTCGTCAGCTAAACCAAAGCGCTTTTCGAAAGACGTAGATCAAGCGGATCAAACGGTTAACCGCATCGCCCTTGTGCGACAACAGCAAGAAATGTCGCTCCGTAGTGTCGCTCGTCATACCGGAGTCGATGTACGTACATTACGTAAGCAAGAAAAGCCAACGGCAAATCTAACTCTTACCGAACTAACAAACTGGGCCAATGCACTGGATGTACCCGTCAAAGATCTGATTGATGTCCCCGATCAAGGACTTGCTAGCCCCATTCAGCAACGAGCACAATTGATTCGCATCATGAAAAGTGCAGTCTCGATCCAAGAAAACGCTGATTGTGAAAGCATGCAAGCTTTTGCCGATACGCTCGTAAGTCAGCTCATCGATTTGATGCCCGAGCTCGATGGTATCTCCGCATGGCCAACCTACGGTCAACGTCGCGGCTCCGAAGAAGTAGGACGCACTGCTGAACAATATATGCCAGTGCATGTTGCCGGCGCCGCCAGTTAAATAGGGTTCTGCCGCAACAACTCCGGCTGCTACAGTAAAACAGACACGGTCACCGACTGCGGTTTTGCAAACTTGCGCTCTTCGATACAATGACGGAGCAATAAAACCAGTTTCTCTTTAGTGCCCGCATGTCTACACCCCGTCGCATACTCGTAACCTCCGCCTTGCCCTATGCAAATGGCCCTATTCACATTGGCCATCTTGTGGAATACATCCAGACCGATATCTGGGTGCGGTTTCAAAAACTGCGCGGCAACGAATGTATCTATATATGTGCCGATGATACACACGGTACAGCGATCATGATGAGCGCCCAGCGCACTCAATGTACTGAAGAACAGTGGATCGAACAAATTCAACAAGAACACATGCGGGATTTCGCTAATTTCCAAATCGAATTCGATAATTACGGCAGTACGAATTGTCCAGAGAACTATGAATTGTGCAAAGAGTTCTGGCAAGCTTTTTTAGACGCTGGGCTTATAGAACAGCGAGAAGTCACACAATTATTTGACGACCAGCAGGGCATTTTCTTGGCCGATCGATTTGTCCAAGGCACCTGCCCCCATTGTGATGCGGAAGAACAATATGGTGATAGCTGTGATCAATGCGGAGCGACCTATAGTGCCCGCGAACTCAAGAATCCCACCAGTACGTTAACTGGCTCAGTTCCCATTGAAAAATCCGCTGACCATCTGTTTATCATGATTGAACAGTTGCACGAGTTCCTGTCAGACTGGTCACAGTCGGGAGAGCATCTACAAACGGAAATTGCAAACTATCTGCAAGGACATTTTTTGCACGAACCGTTGCGCGATTGGGATATTTCACGACCAGCTCCTTACTTTGGTTTTGAAATACCCGATCATCCAGGTCACTTTTGGTTTGTTTGGTGGGATGCACCCATTGGATACATCGCTTCCACCCAACAATATTGCGCTCGCACCGGCGGTGACTTAAACTCCTGGTGGAAAAACGCCGACACTGAAATCCACCATTTCATCGGTAAGGACATCACGTATTTCCATACGCTTTTTTGGCCTGCTATGCTTAAGGTTGCCGACTACACGTTGCCAACAAAGGTACATATCCATGGGTTCCTTACCGTGGCTGGTAAAAAGATGTCGAAACGCGACGGCACATTCATCAAAGCCGAAACCTATCTCAAACATACCGACCCCACATACCTCCGGTATTTTTATGCTTCCAAGTTGAATGGAAAAGTTGATGACTTGGACTTCAACATCGAAGAATTCGTTGCCAAGGTTAATTCCGATCTAGTTGGCAAAGTCGTCAACCTTGCTAGCCGGACGGCTAAGTTCGTTCAAGAGCTTGGTTTGGCTACAGAGTATCCAGATGACGGCGGGCTATTTGTCCAAGCAGCAGAGGCCGGAGATGCGATTGCCGAGGCGTATGAATCGTGCAATTACAGTCTAGCCATGCGACTTATTATGGAACTAGCCGACCGAGCAAATCCATATGTAGAAACACATGAGCCCTGGAAGTTGCGGAAAGATCCCGCCAGACAGGATGAACTGCAAAACATCTGCACCGTCGCCATTAATCTGTTTCGACAGATCATTATCTACCTTAGCCCGGTACTGCCGGAACTCGTCGATAAAACAGAATCCCTACTCGGCGAACAGCTCAATAGTTGGGAACAATCCAAAACACCGCTAACGGGAAGTTCCGTTGCTAAATTTAAACACATGCTAAAACGACTCGAAGAGAAAGACCTGCAAACCATGATTGACGAAACACGTGAAGAAAACGATGCTCAAGCCGCTGACGCTGCTGAATCTGTGGCTAACCCGCCTGCCGAATCTACGCAGGATCAGCAAGCACTTTCCGAAACGGATCATTCTTCCGCGGAACCTAGCGTAAACCACCCATACTCCGATAGCGATCAACCGCTTAAAGATGAACCGTTGGCTGACGAAATCAGCTTTGATGACTTTATGAAAATCGATCTGCGAGTTGCTCGAGTGGTTAAAGCCGAACATGTCGAAGAAGCCAATAAGTTGTTGAAGTTGACACTCAGCTTAGGTGGTAATGAAACTCGCCAAGTATTCGCGGGCATTAAACAAGCTTACGATCCAGCAGATCTAGAGGGTCGGCTCGTCATCATGGTAGCCAACTTAGCCACTCGAAAAATGCGGTTTGGCCTCAGTGAAGGCATGATTGCTGCCGCTGGGCCTGGTGGTGAAGAAGTGTTCATGCTGGCCATCGACGAAGGCGCCCTCCCCGGACAACGCGTGCATTGAAAACCGGCTGGCTCTTTGCCGTTACAACGATTGGTCGATTCGGTCGGCTATTATTTGTAGCATGGCACTATGGATTCCTAGCGGTGCGGTGACCACACAGCTCGTATGTGGATGGTTGGCTGCCGCCGTCGCAGCGAGTTCCGGGATGTGCTCATGCCAATGGCGTCCGGGTGCTAAAAAGTAGGGTTGCACAACAATATATTTCGCCCCGTGGCTAATACACTTGTCATAGGCAGCGGCCAAGTCGGGCTGAGCTAGTTCCATATGAGCCGGTTCAACAATTCTATAATCCTCGAATTCGTGAAAATCCCGAGCAACTGCAATTACATATTGATTGCTTTCTGCTCGGCGGGAACCATGGTCGATAATAATAATTCCGAGATCAGCCGTTGCCAGATCAGACGGCCAATCGCCTTGAATGTCAATTCGATGTGGAAGAGGGTCGGTCATGATTGTTGATTGTTGCCAAAAGCGTAGCTAGTTTGTCTATGATGTGACTATTATAGTGGTTCCCTAAACGTTTCTGCAAAGCCCCTACGCCCATGACTACGCCTATTTCTATGTCACGCAAACCTGCCATCACTATTGATGATCTAAGCATGCAGTACGGCGACGCTACAGTATTAGACTCTGTTTCCTGTGACATCCCCGCTGGTCAATGGGTCTCCATCGTCGGACCATCTGGCTGTGGCAAATCTACATTGTTGCGTTGCGTTGCTGGACTAACCAACCCAACCACGGGAATGGTTCAGCTTGGCGGTGAACAACCAGCTTTTGTGTTTCAAGATCCTACGCTGCTTCCTTGGCGCAGCGCTGCTGACAATATTCAATTACCGCTTGAACTCGAAGAACAATCTACGGAAAACCGGTCTGATCGGATACTACAGGTTGCGAAGTTAGTCGGACTTGACGCTACCGATATCAACAAATACCCGCGGGAACTATCGGGCGGGATGCGGATGCGCGTCTCCATTGCTCGAGCCTTGGTGATGAAGCCTAACGCGTTGCTGCTCGATGAGCCATTTGCTGCACTCGATGAAATACTGCGGCAACAACTGAATCAAGAACTGCTTCACATCTGGCAAACGCAACAAATGACGGTCTTGTTTGTAACCCATAATGTCACCGAGGCTGTTTATCTAAGTCAACGAGTGTTAGTACTCAACGCCAACGGGACCGTGGGTGGTGATGTTGCCATTGATTTGCCCATTGATCGAGTCCCAGCCATCCGCAATACACCTCCGTTTCTTGAAAAGACGGCCGCAGTGACTCGTATCCTGCAGGAGGGTTTATGAAAACGAAACCCCCGATTTCGGTAGTCCTCTACCCAATACTATTTTTGTTGCTGCTCTTAGCGGTGTGGCAAGCTGCGGACTGGATATGGAAGATCCCTCGGATTCTGCTGCCTAGTCCTTGGGAAATCATAACCATCAGCATCCAGCGAATGGACGATTTATTGAGTGCAACGCTGATAACCGCACAAGCAGCCCTTGCGGGATTTGCCTTGGCCTTGGCGATTGGAACGACCTTCGGCTTGTTATTCTCCGTTTCCAAAATTGCTCGCCGAGGCGTATACCCATATATGATCTTTTTGCAGACAGTTCCTATCGTCGCCATCGCACCGTTGATCATTATTTGGTTTGGGGGCGGCATGGCCAGTATTGTTGTTATTGTCACAGTGATTAGCCTTTTTCCCATCGTGACAAACGTAACGACGGGCCTCCGCAGTGTTGATACAGGCCTGTTAGATTTGATGACATTGTACCGAGCAGCGCCGCACCAAGTTCTTTTCAAGGTTCGGTTACCCCAGGCAATCCCCTATTTAGTCACTGGAGCAAAGATCTCCAGCGGACTAACGATTGTTGGCGCCGTTATTGGCGAATACATGGCTGGTCATGGGATCGATGAGCAGGGACTTGGGTATTACATCTTTATGAGCAGCCAAAACTTTCAAACCGAAGTCTTATTTGCATCGATTTTTCTATCTTCACTACTCGGCGTCACTATGGTCACCGCTGTTGCTGTGATCAGCCGCACCCTGCTAGCTCGCTGGACTTTTCAGCTCGAGCAATAATCGGTCTGTATTTAATTCCCCTTGCAGTGATATACTTCGCAGCGTTAAAAGACAATCTTTTGTTTACCAAGCGGAACATACAATGCGGCGGATACCCCTACAATCTTTTCAGTATCTAATTCTCTTGTGGTTGGTTTGCAGTTGTGCAACGACCGTACAAGCTCAATTTATTCCCGGATTTGGCTCCTCCACTAGCAGCGAAAGCTCCGACGACGATAGTGCAGCGTTAGACAGCGCCGCCATCGCGCCAACGACAGCAAATGCCTTCGACAGCGAGTTGGAAAAATACCAGAGCCTCAAGCAAACGTTTCGGGAACAGATGCCCGAATCGCTGCTGACAACTCGGTTTTTGCTGGCCCACTACCAGTGGATCAGTTGCTTTGTATTAGTGTTCTTAGGTTTGTTTGTCGATATGGCTACTCGGTTCATATTGAGTGCCTTAGTACGGTTCGCTCGAAAACATAGTCGCCAGGAGGATACAGAATCGGATAAACTCGCCGAGCGAAAAGTTTGGAAGCCAATTGGTTTGCTGGCACAAGCGGCGACGTGGTACTACGGTTCATGGATCATTGGCTTCCCGTTAGGGCTCATGAAAGTGCTGGCCGTCGGGTTAAAACTCTTTACGGTCTTTGCCGCTGTCTGGACAACCTTTCGCATCATTGATTGGGTCGCTGGGTTTATTGCTCACAAAGCACTTGGCACAAGAACAAAATTTGACGATTTGCTCGTTCCGCTTATCCAAAAATGTTTAAAGACCTTCACCGTCTGTACTGGCATCATCTTTTTCGCAGACGTATTTGACCTCGAAGTAACCGCCATCATTGGTGGTTTAGGACTTGGGGGTGCAGCTCTTGCGTTTGCATCTCAGGACACACTTAGCAACCTGTTTGGGTCACTTACCGTCTTGGCCGATCGCCCGTTTGAAATCGGCGACTGGATTGTTTCTGATGGAGTCGAAGGTACGGTTGAAAACGTCGGCATGCGAAGTACTCGTGTGCGAACTTTTTATAACTCTCTGATTACCTTGCCAAATAGTCGCCTGACGACCTCGGTTGTAGACAACATGGGCCGCCGGGAATTTCGCCGCTTCAACACTTCCATTGGCGTGCAATATGATACAACTCCCGAGCAAATAGACGCATTTTGTGAAGGAATTCGCGAGATCATTCGCCGGCATCCTTATACGCGTAAAGATTATTTTCAGGTGTACTTAAACGGCTTCGGCGCGAGTAGCGTGGATATATTGCTGTATATGTTTTTTAAATGCGACGATTGGCCGACAGAACTACGTGAGCGACATCGTTTGCTTATTGATGTGATGAAGCTTGCCGAAAAACTTGATATCCAATTTGCATTTCCAACTCAAACATTGCATATGTTCCAAGAAGACAACAATGTCGACTATGCATCCTTGCACTACAATGACCCCCACTCGCACGGACAAGGTGCCGCTAGTTCCGTGGCCGGACCACACATGTCCAAAGAAGATTATCCGCCAGTCGAGGCGATATCTGCGAAGTCAGGGGCAGCGGAAATGGGTGGCGAGTAGCTTGCCTATTCGTGGCCAGTTGCTGTTGTAAACGCCTTACTAACATCCAAATTCTTATCAACGAGCTCGATTTCTGCTAATTGATCTCGCAGTTGGGTCCAACGTTGCAGTGTCATGTCGCCTAACTGTGCAGCAGGCATTGCATCCGGCAAGCACAAGTCCTTAAGCACGGTAGCGCCATAGTCTAGAATCTCTAGCCCCATCTCTTCATTCTGTTGATGGATCGCTGCATTTGTTTTCTCGGGGGACTCTAAATACGTTTGCCATCCTTGCTTGCTTGCACGAACCATCGCTGCAACCAACTGGGGCTGAGCGTCAACTGTATCACTACGGGTTATTAGCAAGCTCGCATAGGGATTAAACCCTAATTCCGAAACCATCAATACATGCGGATCACCACCTTGCTGTTCAGCAAGGAATGGTTCGCTGAACACGTATCCTTGCTGGGCAAAATTCTTGTCATTTAAAAAGACAGCCATGCTGCCTGGATAACCGACCACTCGGACACCCTTCAGCGATAATTTTTTCTGCATATACAATGCAAACGCTCGACCCGCACTCAAGGCCACCGTCATATTTTGCAGTTCATCCAACCGCTCGATACCCGAAGACGCATGTACCATGATACACCGCGGACTCATCTGGATTGGGGCAAACAGTGCGGTGACTTCAGCTTCTTGGTTTCTTCCAGTAAGTACTTGGTCTGCGTTGCCAACCACAAACGTTGTTTGATTTGCAACCAATTTTTGAATCACGGGACTTCCTGGCCCACCGGGGATGATTTCTACATCCAATCCTTCGGCAGCGAAAAATCCGTGTACCAACGCGGCATAATAACCGCCATGCTCCGCTTCCGGAAACCAATTTAACTGCAATGTCACCTTCGTAAGGGACTTACCATCGTTGGCGAGCATCTGGTCCGTATTTGCCTGCACTGCCTCATTGGAATCACGAACCTCACTACAACCAACAATAAATACTAGACTCGCTGTAATTAACGAACTCCAGCGGCAAATCGCATTGGACACCTTTGGCATCTATAACCTCAAAACTGAAAAAGCTACGCTCATTTGACAATTAAACCGTACACATCGATATTCATTATAGGGTATCATCTAGGAGTAGACATTTTTTCGGAGGTTTGACCATGGAACATATTATTGTTTTAGCGGATGCTACGGGAGTCCTTTGGACCGTTGTCTTTGGGTTTTTGGGCATCCTTGGATTATCCTTATTTATCATCGCATTGAAATATGGCGCGCTGTGGTTCGAGGGCTTTAATTGTGGGGCGCAAATTGGATTACTTGAACTAGTAACCATGGGGTTCCGACAAGTAAATCAAAAAGCCATGATGCGGGCTAAAATCCAAGCGGTCCAGGCTAATCTGCCGACCGAAGCGAACGCTATCGGCGATACTGTCCTCGACGGCGGAATTGTCACCACTAAACGACTTGAAGCACATTACTTAGCCGGTGGCAATATATTACGTGTCGTGGACGCACTAGTTGCTGCCAATAGTGCTGGCATCGATCTCGAATTTGATCAAGCCGCGGCTATCGACCTTGCCGGACGCGATGTCGTGGACGCCGTTCGTACCAGCGTTGAACCTAAAGTCATTCATTGCCCCGACCCAGAACGTAGCGGAAAAACATTTTTAAGTGCTGTCGCTCGTAATGGCGTCGAGCTGAAAGTACGAGCTCAAGTTACCGTGCGAACCAATCTTACACAATTGATTGGGGGCGCAACAGAAGAAACAATTATTGCTCGAGTCGGTGAAAGTATCATCTCCTCAATCGGATCCGCCACTGGACATGCCGCTATACTTGAAAATCCAGACAGGATCACCAAGGCAGTACTAGAACGAGGGTTAGATTCACAAACCGCTTTTGAGATTGTCTCGATTGATATTGCCGATGTCGATGTCGGCGAAAATATCGGCTCGCGATTACAAGCGGATCAGGCGGAGGCTGACACACGGGTCGCGCGGGCTCAAGCTGAACAACGTCGAGCAGAGGCTATCGCCGTTGAACAAGAAATGAAAGCAGCTGTCGTCGCCAATCGGGCCAAGCTAGTACTCGCGGAAGCCCAAGTGCCGCTGGCAATGGCCACCGCGTTCCAAACCGGAAAAATTGGGTTCGCTGAAGGATCTCCATTGTGACTAGAAGCCTCGTTCTGACGATTGCAACTGTGATCAGCGCGCTGTCATCGGCAACCATTCAGGCACAACAACCGACCGAAAGCCAATTGGCTTTGTTGAAGGTTTTTCACAGCGAATTTGTTGCGATTGGGCCCGACACCAAACACTTTAGCAAGACATTCCAAATGGGTGGCGGCAAAACTGCAGCGTCGCTTGAACAACCCCAACACAGCGTAGCCATCGCATATAGCTTTTCCGTAGCTCGCTACGAAATTCCGCAAAACCTATGGGAAGCGGTTATGGGCAGTAACCCTTCTAAATGGAAGGGACCCCGAAACTCCGTTGAAATGCTCTCCTTTGCCGAGGCACAAGATTTTTGTCAAAAAACAACTCTCTTGATGAGACAGGCAAAGTTGATCAAGGGAAACCAAGTCGTTCGTTTGCCGTCAGAAGCCGAATGGGAATATTTCGCCCGAGCGGGAACGGAAACAATCTACAGCTTCGGTAATTCCGTGGAAAAACTAAATGACTACGGATGGCATACAGGAAATGCCGCGGGGAACGATCCCCCAGTCGGTGCAAAAAAGCCAAACCCCTGGGGGCTCTATGACATCCACGGGTATTTATGGGAATGGTGTTTGGATACTGGTCACAATGACTACGATCAAGCGCCCTCCGACGGCTCCGCATGGATTACCGCTAAGAGTAAAACTCGCATCGCGCGCGGCGGGAGCTGGAAAGATAAGCCGCTGAAGCTGACTAGCAGCTTTCGTTTTATCGTTCCCGCTGACCATAAAGACGACGCACTGGGTCTACGCTGCGTATTGACTGCTGAAAAATAGCTCTTGTAATAGGAAACATCGGGGATTTGAAATCTAAACCATTTCAATCCATAATAATTTCCGCTGGGCGTACTCGCTACGACTCGCGGTGCTTACTTCTCTCTGCTCACCAAAAAGCTATTACTATGCGCAACATCTACCGCAATCTCCTTGTTCTACCACTGCTTGTGTCGGCACTCTTCATCGCCGGTTGTGATTCCGACGAAGATACACCGCTACCGCCAATTGTTATAGATGCCCCTACGGCGGGAAATGCAGAAGGTGCAACAGATACTCCGAGCACAACACCAGTAACGAACATCCATGGTAGTAACTCAGCAGATACTTCGGTTATCCTAGATGACTTCCAGGTCGCTGTTCTGGCCCGGCCCTCGAAAATCATGACGTCCAAACTCGTCGCTCCAATCATGGAAGCAATGTTGTCCACCGCCCCAGGCAATCAAAATCCACTAAGCCAATTACAAACCCAAACGGGAATTGCTGTTACTCAAATCGATCGAGTGTTGGTGCTCGGTAGCATTCCCATTCCGGAACAAATTGACGAACCTACTATATATGAGCGGCAAGGGAACGCATTTGAACCCATCGAAGCAGCACCGGCAGATGAAAATCAACCTGCTCCTGAAACCACCGTTGAAGCCGATGATAAGAAACCGCCCACCATGAAGTATGGAGCTGTTATTACGTTACTCGACGACGCGAATACGGAATCACTCATCGCCAGGTTAAAAGAAGGTGGGTTTGAAGTGACAACGGTAGACGGCAGGGACATCTGGCAAAACAGTTTTATCGAAGAGTTTGCCGTTCACATCAAAGATAATTCCACGATCATGTTGGGGTCGAAACCTGAGCTATTGCAAATGGTCGCTGGCAAAGGCGGTGATAACGCACTAGCTGAGCTCGTCTCCTCTCTGAGCGGAGATAATCTGCTTGTTGTCGCGACTGAAACAAAGTCGGTTTTTGACTCCGTCCCAGACTGGGCATTCGACGAACTTTTCGCCGAGACACCTCAGATTGCACCCGTAGTCGCTTTCATGAAAAATGTTAGTTCATCGGCGATTGCCATCAACCCTGATTCTGACACTCCCATCTTCATCGAGCTCATGACACCCGATGAGGAAACGACGATTGACGTATTTACACAGGTTAATTTCTTTGCTTCGCTTGGAAAGAGCCTTTTGCCAAATCAAGTTCTGCAATTTGAAGCCAACCCCAATGCCGAACCAGAAATGATTGAGGCACTAAAGATGGCCAACACACTTGTGCAAAACCTTAGTGTGACGAAAACGGACAACACCATTACGGTATCCTTAGAAACCAATGACGCGTTACGTGCACAGATTATTAAGTTCATTAAAATGGGGATTGCAAATGCGAAGGAAGCGACGAATCAGATGCACGAAAGTAATGACCTCAAAGAAATCGGACTCGGATTACACAACTATCACAATCGTCATGACCAGCTACCAACGGGTGAAACAAACACGGTACATTTTGCCGACGGCAAACCGCTTTTAAGCTGGCGGGTACATATTTTGCCCTATGTGGGAGAACAGGAGTTGTACGCTGCCTTTCATTTGAATGAGCCATGGGACAGTGATCACAATATCAAACTCCAAGACCGCATGCCCCACGTATATCTTCATCCTAGTTATCCCGAACTAACAACAAAAACCGTATATCGAGCGCCCGTTTGTAAAGGCTCAGTGTTGACTCAAGTAACGAAGCAAACGTTTAGTTCTATTAAGGACGGGACGTCAAATACTGGCCTCGTTATCGCAGTTGGCCCTGACCACGCAACACCGTGGACCAAACCTGATCCCATTCTATTTACTGGGGAAAACGAGCTCGACAGCCTTGGGTTAAGAGGTCATGACAAAACCAGCGTACTGTTAGCGGACGGTGCGGTCAAAAGATTGGACCTAGATCTACCAACTGACACTTGGCTCAATCTGTTTAATGCCAATGATGGCAATGCCTTGGAACTGCCCTAGCCTTCATTCTTGAATGCCATTGAAACAATCGCTGCTCATTCTATTTTTCGCATTTAGCTGGAACAAACGTCCAACATGAAACTATCTCCCATCGTCGCTTTTTTTGCGGCTGTATTATGTTTATCCGTCTCCGCTGAAGACCATACATTTAACTGGTCCTCCACGCACTCACGAACTTGGGCTGGCACCGACTTTTGGGCGAACCGTTTACAAGATTGGGCCGTGCGTGATGGCCGCTTGGAATGTATCGCCGGCCAATCTCGACTCGGCGTTCGCACCTTGCATACACTGACACATCGATTAAACGACCAAGCGGGACGATTTCAACTAGATATCACTCTGGGCCTAGCGAATGAAAATCCAGCGACCGTAAACCCACATGGATTGGCTGGATTTTTAATCGGTGTCGGCGGCGATTCCATGGACTACCGGGCGGCAGCAATCGTCCACCAGTACCGTGGTCCTGGAGCGGGGATACTCGCGGGTGTACGCCCCAACGGCTCCCTAATTATCCAAGATTTTGAACAGCTCGGGACTCTACAGTATGTCGCCGACGTTCCCAGCGGCTCGTTAAACCGCGAGAAATGGAAGATCGTCGATGTTGATAGTATTGAAACCGGATCACCAGCCGCGAATATCCTCGACGGCAATGACAATACAATCTGGCACACGCAATGGAAAACAGCCAAGCCTAAACACCCGCATCACGTTACGATCGATATGGGTCAAACAAATGTGATTAATGGCTTTGCCTACCAGCCGCGGAAGAGCAACGTTAGCGGACGTATCCTAAAATACGCATTTTATATAAGTGCTGATGGCGAAACTTGGGGCGACCCCGTTGCCGCTGGTTCGCTGCCTGAAGGCGGAGAACTCCAGCAAGTATCCTGCGAAACCGCTAAGGGTCGATTTCTGAAACTCGTCGCGCTATCATCGCATTTAGATCGACCCAGTACCGTGATGGCCGAATTCTATGCTTTGGGACAACAGGGCACTGTTGTCGAACCCGCTCCCCCTGTCGTAGATACACTGGCCGGACACCGTTTACGATTATACGGTTTCGTACGTCCAGAGGAAGATCAGGCAACACTCACACTCGACTTGATCAATATTGCCAGTGGCGACGTCGTACAGAGTCTCTCTTACAAAACGGCGCCCATTCGTCTTATTGGAAACGTCGCACTTGTATCGCACCCTGGTCAGGCATCCGATACACATCCTGGATGTCGATTTTGGTTTCAAGATTGGCAATTGCGCGGAAATAAAATATCTGCATTTTCGCAACGCCGCTTAGGTCCCGTAATCGGAGCCCAACATACAATAAGTCGCCAGCGATTGAAATTAACAGCGCAATTGGCGCCAATCGGTGCCGACGACGTTCAAGAAGCGCATTTAGAGATCCAACGAGATGACCAATGGGTTCGTGTTGCGACAACTACGATCATTGTTCCTGGGTATACCGCACCGTTTGCGATTGATAATTGGGAATCGAATAAAACGACACCCTATCGAGTGGTCTATGAAACCCGCGATCGCAGCGGTCAGTTACAAACCTCGGTGTTCGCGGGCACGATCCGTCGAGATCCGGTCGACAAACAACAAATCGTCGTCGCTGGCTTTACGGGTAACCATAATGTCTCGCACGACATCGGACGCCAACCGTTCGATTGGCGAAACGGCATGTGGTTCCCTCATCAAGAGATCTCCGACCACGTCACAGCGCACAAGCCCGATGTGTTGTTTTTCTCTGGCGATCAACTTTACGAAGGTCGCAGCCCAACGTTCCCAGATACTCAAAACATCCTCTTAGATTATCTCTACAAATGGTATCTCTGGTCGTGGGCATACCGAGACCTCACGCGCGACATTCCCACCGTGACGATCCCTGATGACCACGATGTCTTTCAGGGAAACGTGTGGGGCGAAGGTGGTCGCAAGGCAGTCCGAGATCATTTTGGTGGATATGTACACCCAGCCGAGTTCGTCAAGATGGTCGACCGCACTCAAACTAGTCATTTACCTGATGCTTACGACCCCACGAAAATCGATCAAGGCATCGGCGTGTACTATACCAGTATGACCTATGGCCGCATTAGCTTTGCTATCCTCGAAGACCGCAAGTTCAAGTCTGGCTGTGCCGGTCGCCTACCTCCAACCGGAACGGCTCGACCAGACCATATTAACAATCCCGAGTTTGATGTCTTGAAAGCGGACGTCCCTGGATTAAAGCTATTGGGCGATCGACAGCTGACATTTCTGGAGGACTGGAGCGGCGACTGGAAGGGAGCCGACATGAAAATGGCGCTGTCTCAGACCATCTTCGCTAACATGGCTACACATCATGGCGGGGGTTTGCAGTACTTGATCGCCGACCTAGATTCCAACGGTTGGCCACAAACGGGCCGCAATAAAGCGATTAGTGCTCTGCGTAAAGGATTCGCATTCCACCTAGCGGGAGACCAACATTTGGCAACCATCGTACACCATGGAGTGGAAGAACATAATAATTCCATTTGGTCCTTTTGCGTGCCCTCTATTGCGAATTTTTACCCGCGGATGTGGCAACCTAAAATTGCTGGAGTAAATCGTCCCCCGGGAGCACCGACGTGGCAAGGCGAGCATTTTGACGGATTTGGTAATCGAGTAACTGTTTATGCGGCAACCAACCCTGGACCGGACATGGGCCGAGAACCTAAGGCGTTGCACAACGGTATGCCTGGATATGGAATCGTCATCATGGATAAAGGTAAACGAACAATAAAAATGGAATGTTGGCCCAGATTTGCTGATCCAACTGACCCCACAGCGCGGCCCTATCCTGGATGGCCTAAGACCATTAACCAAACCGATAATTATCTACGTAAAGCTGTCGCGTTCTTACCGACGATTGAAACGGATATCGATAACCCGGTCATCCAAGTCGTTAATGACAAAACAGCAGAAGTCATTTACACAATTCGCATCAACGGTCGGCAATTCAGTCCCAAAGTCTTTGCCGCTGGAATATATACCATCGTTGTTAGTGAGCCGGACAAAGGCTGGGCTCAATCGTTCAAAAATATCAAAGCGATGCCAGGTGCCAATGGGAAAATTGCGGTGACTCTCACCCCTTAGTCTTTTGTCTGAGGACCATTTACAGCAAATTCCATAATCCGTATTGCCCATCCCCGACTTCGCGCGTCGGTGGCCTTGCTAATCCGTACCGTCAAAACATGGGAACCCGCCTTCAGATCTTCGGCAAAAACAACGGTTCGTGGGTAATGGAGGCCTCGGCTATGGCGGTGGTAAAAATTAACGCTGCGCCATGAACCGCCATCCACTTGTACTTCAACCACTCCAGCATCGGGGCCTGCTAGAACAAAAGCTCCCATAAACGTACCCTCAAATGCAAAACGAAATTCGCTCTCTGGTTTTTGACCGTGGAGCAGCGGTGCGCCGCCAAATCGATTTCGAAAACTTCCTTTGATCTCTTTCCAGGCTGGCTCCGAAAACCGCCAACCCGTTCCCCGCTGAGCTTTTTGAGGACTGACAAAATGTCCGTCCACATAGCTTTTGGCGTCAAACAGAGACGCCGCCTGAAAATGAGACGTGACCCTAGTCACTGGCTTTTCCCACCCCTGCTGCAGTAGTTTGACCAGCATCGATTGACAAATCGCATTCCCGTAAGGTTTCGGATGCACTCCGCCATACATCGCCCAAGTCGTTTTTTTTGCATCAATTAACTGGGTAATTTCACTGCATAGATCATTCGTAGAAATGCGATGATGTTTGCAAACCGCATTATGTGCTGCCATGGATACTGGCATCTCAGCTTGACGAAGTCGGTCCATCATCCCTGGATTGGCAAAATGCGTCACAATGATATCCGCCTGCGGATTATGTCGACGTACATGAGCAATCATCCCTTCCATGCCACGTACGGCATGTGCAAAATCAAATCCCGCATCCTGATCATCATTTACAGCAAACTCGATAAACAACAAATCCACCGGACCTTTCGATAAGACGTCCCGC
>JYMV01026095.1_pt1 | contig 26998 bp, 19 predicted proteins | sample 338911 | NCBI WGS metagenome assembly JYMV01 (sample SAMN03354496, study PRJNA234377) | hydrothermal vent metagenome | biome: Deep sea; feature: Hydrothermal plumes at the Eastern Lau Spreading Center, Western Pacific Ocean; material: Seawater | place: Tonga | collected 2009 | depth 2000 m m
CTGTTTAAATCATACAGCATATATACTGCACTTGAATCAAGATAATTTATAACACTGGCTTCTAAAATAACATGATTGATGTTTTTGCAAATACTCAGTTTTTTTAAAACGAATTTTTTTAATGCCTCTGCATTTGCATAAAAAAGCTGTGCATCAAATCTGAAGATTAAAATATCATCATATGTTTTAAGGTTATTAAATCGATTGTTATTCCTGTATTCAGTACTATTTGGTACTTGACCAAGTTCTGCTATATGAGGATATGAAGCTTTATACATTACCAGAATAATAGAAAAAACCACTCCCACTCCAATACCTGCCTCTACCCCCCAAATTAATGTGGAAATTGCTGTTATTATAAATGCACTAAAGTCCAGTTTATCCTTCTTCCACAAATGTTGGGCTTCTTTAACATTTATTAAGCTGAAAACTGCCACCACAATTATTCCTCCCAAAACTGCATTAGGCAAATAATAGAAGTATTCTGTCAAATAAAGCAAGGTAAGGATCACTATACCAGCACTAATTATGGACGAAACTCCTGTTTTACTTCCAAGCTGATCATTTACAGCTGTCCTAGAAAATCCACCTGAAATAGGAAAGGATTGAAAAAATGCACCTCCAACATTTGAGGCACCTAATGCTATTAATTCTTGATTTGCTACTACTTCGTAATTATTGTGTTTCCTCTGAATAGCTTTTGCAACGGTATAGGATTCCATAAAACTCACTAATGCTATAGTAAAAGCGATAGGAAGTAATTGTTGAAACCTCGAAAAGGTTAAGGCTGGTATTTCAAAAGATGGAAATCCACTTGGCACATCTCTAATGATCTCTACCCCCAAATCATGCAATCCAAACACGCTCACTGCACCAGCACCTAAAAACACAACAATAAGTGGCGAAGGTATTTGCTTATTGAAACGCCTAATCGCAAGAATTAATAAAATTGTCGTAGCCCCAATCAATAAGGTAATGCCATTTATATCTGCAGCGTTTAAATATACGTTGTGAATTATTTCATGCACTTTCCCTCTTGAGACATCAAGCCCCAATATATGTTTTAGCTGACTAAAGGCAATGATAATGGCTGCAGCAGTAGTAAACCCTGCCATCACAGGATGTGATAAGAAGTTAACAAGAAAGCCCAATTTCAAAACACCCAGAAGAATTTGTATTAAACCGACTATTAAAGCCAGAAGTATTGCAAGCATAATAAATTCGTTGGTTCCAATATTGGCCATTGCACTAATACCACTTGCAGCCAATAAAGACACTAAGGCTACGGGCCCAACAGAAACATGCCTGGAGGAACCAAGAAGAGCATATATAATCAAAGGAATTGTAGAAGCGTATAAGCCATGAATAGGTGGCAACCCAACTAGCATAGCATATGCCATTCCCTGAGGCACAATCATCACACCTATAGTTAATCCTGCAAAGAAGTCATCTTTGAATTTTAACTTATTATAGGTTTTTAACCAATTAACTATGGGGAATAATTGCCTCATTATTGTTTTATAATAAAATCATTTTATCTTATTTACTATAGCCTTACACCAAATCACAGTTTTCCATACAATCGAAAATTTTCAAAATATGTCTGTCGGCTATCTTATAATAAACCTGCTTGCCAATTTTATCGGATACAAGAATTCCATTATCTTTCATTTTTGCTAAATGATGAGACATCATTGAACTTTCACACACTACCCCAATCCTGCTACAAATAGTGCTAACATCTAATGGTTCCTGGGCTTCCAGAACTGATAAAATTTCTAGCTTGACCGGATGAGAAATTGTTTTCAATAAGTTTGCTACCGATTTTAGTTTTTCAACGGATAATTTTCTTTTTACTGGTTCCATATTGCAAATATATGAATATTTTATCATATGTTAATATATAATGTTAAAATTATTATTGTTTTCATATTAGCTATCTATCCAAATCCTGGTTAATGATGGTCTTACCAAGGGTGGGTTTTATCCTTTGGACATGCCTAAATCCACAAGCAAATTAAAATAATGACATCTTTAACACCAAATAATGAATTAGCATTTAGTGAAATCACGAACAGCCCATATGCTAATATTCAAGATGCTTTTGGTCTTGGAATTAGGTTTAAAATATAATTAACTATTTTATTTGATGCTGCCATGTCCGATGCATGCCAGAAGAACATTATTTACAATCTGCAAACCAGACCATAGAAGCTATAGATAGTTCTTCTCTGACCTTTTATTACTTTTGGGCGAAAATGCAAGGAGAGTAGAAGCAATTGGAACATCCGCCACAGCAGACATAATTACCATTAGCATGATAAACAAGGCAAATAGAATAACCTTGAAAAGAATACAATTTATAAAATTACTGGTGTTCTTTTTTATGCTTTCAATAGGCTTCATCATTGGTGAAACATTATTTTCACTAATGGTAGAAACTGATGCCGACAACAATGTTTGGTATCGATCCAGATTATTAAGGCCTTATCATGCTCCGGTTATGGCCACAAAAAAAAATGTAGACGAATATCTGGCATCAACTAATTCATTTTGCATATATGATCCACTTCTAGGCTGGTGCAACAACCCAAGTTTTAGAAGTGAAGATGGTAATTATTGTCACGATATGCATGGAATAAGAACAGCCGATAGCATAAACTACACTATAAACAAAGAGCCAAATACTCTAAGAATTGCCTTGCTTGGAGATTCTTACATTTATGGGGCTGAAGTTAATTTTGAAAATACCATAGGTTGCTTCTTGGAAAAGATCCTAAGAGAAAACAATATTGATGCAGAAGTGCTAAATTTCGGTGTAGGAGCTTATGGAATTGACCAGGCATATTTATGTTGGGAAAAAACTGCGTATAAATTTGAACCTGATATTGTAATTTTTGGATTCCAGCCAGAAAATGTAGCAAGGAATGTCAACCTAATTAGGGCTTTATATAGTAAAAAAGAAGCCTTGCCCTTTTTTAAACCTAGATTTGTTCTCGATGGTAAAACAATCACATTAATCAATGCACCTACTCCGATACCTGATTCGCTTCCAGCTAAATTAAAAAACATGGCAGCATGGAATTTATCAAAGCACGAAACCTTTTATAATCCAGATGACTACATGGATTCTTTCTGGCTGAAAAGTAAAATTGTATCCTATGGGTTAGATTTGCTAGCCGAAAACAGGTTTAACATATACGAAAATGAAAGACCCTTTTATTCTTTAGAAAATGAGCCTTCAAACTTAACATTGAAAATTATCGATCGTTTAAGAAGAGAGGTTCAGGCCAATGGTGCAGATTTCTTTATTATGCATATACCAAGAAATTTAGACATTAATGTTTTGCTTAATGACGAGAGCTTGTCATATGAATATTTGTATAAGCAATTGATGTCGGAAAATAATGTTATTCATCCTGAGAGCGAATTAATAAAAGCTGCTAAACTACATTCAACCAATAGCCTTTACGCTCCTAGTCAGCATTACTCAAAAAAGGGTAATTTTATAATTGCTACAGAAACAGCAAAAGTGATAATTAAAGCCCTTGCAGAGAAGAAAAAAATAAGAGAAAATGCCAGCTAATACTGGCTTAGAATAGAATTACAGGAAACATATATAAACAGACTTTACATCATGACAAAAAATATAATAACTGCAACTTGCTTCATAATGATTGCGACTATTTCTTTTGCACAAAACCAATACAAAGCCAGTATTTTTGACAGCCTGTCAAAGGAACCATTGATTGGAGCCACTCTTTTTTTGCATGGAACAACAAATGGCACCACATCTGACGCTAACGGCAAGGCTATTCTTACCAATATACCTGATGGCCAGCACAGAATTATGATTTCTTATATTGGCTATAAGACAACAACATTGAACCTTTCTTTCCCCTTAGAACAAGCTGAACCACATAAAATATTCATGTCGCTTTCCGAATCGCAAATGGAGGAAATAATAATTGAGGCCACAAGAGCCAACAAAACTGTTGCAAACCTACCTACCCGCACAGAGGTACTTACTGAGGAAATTGATGAAGCAGCTTCCATGGAACCAAGTAGAATCGCTCATTTAATAACCCATAGTACAGGCATTCAGGTTCAAACTACCTCTGCCACTTCCAATGGTGCAGTTGTCAGAATTCAAGGTCTTAACGGCCGATACACTCAAATACTTAAAGATGGATTTCCGCTATATGGGGGATTTTCAGGCAGCTTAGATGTCCTTCAAATCCCACCTTTGGACCTAAGACAGGTGGAATACATTAAAGGTTCGGCCTCTACCCTATATGGTGGTGGAGCCATTGGTGGCCTGATCAATTTGCTTACAAAAAAACCAACCCAGGACGAGACGCTTTTACATATCAACTTTTCCCATATCGGATCCAAAGATTTCAACGCATTCGTTTCCCGAAAATTCGGAAAATTCGGATTTACGAATCTTGCATCGCTTCATCTTCACTCTCCGTACGACCCTGACAAAGACGGCTATTCGGATGTTCCCGACATTTCTAAGTTCAACTTCAACCCAAAACTATTTTACTATCCGGACAATAAAACAGAAATTTATTTGGGCGCTACCATCACTGAAGAAAACCGAATGGGTGGTGATATGGACTTAATCGACAACCAACAAGTGGACAGCACACACTTTTATTTCGACAAGCAAAAAAGCAGTCGGTACACCTCGCAATTTTCTGCCAAACGATCCTTCTCATCATCCAGCAGCCTGACCCTGAAAAACAGCATAAGTTTGTTCGACAGGTTTATTCAGATCCGGGAGAATGCACTGGGAGCAATAACAAAATTTGGAGGAACCCAGCTGAACAGCTACAATGAGCTTAACTACAATTTAAATAAACCTGCCCATAATCTCAATATCGGGTTAAACGCTCTTACTGACAATTTTTCTGAGCAGGAAACAGATACCAACTTCCTGCGTAACCAGGAATACATTACACTTGGAGCTTACATCAATCATCTTTGGGACATCAATAAGAAGCTTGCTTTGGAAACTGGACTTCGCACGGACTACGTACAGGCAAATTCAGATAGTAGCGAAGGCAATGGTGAATTATTTGTTCTTCCCAGGTTAAGTGCCCTGTACAAGATGAATTCAAACTTTAGTATTCGCCTAGGCGGAGGGATGGGTTACCGGATGCCCACCATTTTCAACGAAGAAGCAGAACCCTTTGGCTACAAGGGCATACGGCCTATTGACTTTGAAAACGTAAAAGCCGAGCGCTCCTATGGAGGGAATATCGATTTCAAATACCAGTCCACCTTCAATTCAGAAAATATACTATTCACCTTCAACCAAATGTTTTTTTACAACCTGATAGACAACCCAATTCTTTTGGACATGGATACTACTGGAATACGTGAATATTCCAATACAGGCGACTTCCTGAACAGCAGGGGTTTTGAATCACAGATCAAACTAACCCTATGGAAATTCACTTGGTTCTTTGGGTATACCTATACAGAAGCCTTTCTGCAAGAAGGTGATTTAACAACAGACCTTTTGTTAACACCCATGCATAGCATTAAAGGAGACTTGCTCTTTGTTGAAGACAATAAATGGAGGATCGGCTGGGACTACGAATACAAATCAGAGCAATTTCTTTCCAACGATTTAAAATCACGTTCGTTGTTCACTACGGGCGTTGTAGTGGAGCGTACAATTGAAAGTTTTGTCCTGTTTCTCAATGCAGAAAACTTTACAGACACCAGACAGACGAGATATGAATCCCTGACATCAAATCCCTATAATACCCCACAATACACCGAAGTTTGGGCGCCTTTAGACGGCTTCTTTTTTAATGCAGGACTAAAAATAAAATTATAACAGACTAACGATAATTTCGACAAGATTATTAGTTCAGTATCTTTTGTTTAATATTTTGGGGGCAAACTCTCAATGCTTTTGTCTATTTCCTCCTAAACAATAAGGTTGTAATTCGAGCCTTTGAACAGACACAATGCCTACAATAAGCAGGGTTCTTAATTAGGCGTAAATTAAATGGCTATTAAAAGGGTGTTTTATATCGTCTCCCCAGCATCCTTTATTGCGGGTATGGACTAGAGCAAAACTACTTCCCCAACTTATGCAGCATTTTTGCATGGTTGACCAAAGCTCCGAAAAAAGATGATTGGGAATAATATGGCAACCCAAACTCTTCAGCAGTTCTTTTCACAATTTTAGAGACTTCCCTGTGATGCACATGACACATAGTAGGAAAAAGATGGTGTTCTATCTGATAATTTAAGCCGCCAACATACCAGGATAACAATCTGTTGGACGGCGCAAAATTTGTTGTAGTAAGCAGTTGATGTTTGGCCAAATCACCATCAATATTATTATCACTGTCTGGCAATGGGTACTCTGATGTGGGAACAACATGGGCGGGCTGAAAGACACATCCTAAGATTAATCCAGCTACAAAGTGCATACAGAACCAGCCAATAATTACATGCCACCAAGGCATGTTCACTAAAAAGAGGGGAAGTGCGATAAAAAAGGAATAATAGAGGACTTTTTGAATGATCAGCCTGATCATCTCCTTACGATAGGTGGCACCTTGTTGTTTTATCAAACCTTTTGCATTATACCTGGAAAGCTGCTTAAAATCTTTGGTAGTAGCCCATCCAAAAGTCATTAAACCATATAAAAACCATGCATATACAGACTGAAATCTGTAAAATGGCTTGGCCGGCTGGTGGGGAGAAAATCTCATCAAGCCATGAGGTTCAATATCTTCATCCAGCCCATCTATGTTTGTAAAAGAATGGTGCAAAACATTATGCTGTATTTTCCAGTTAATAGAAGATCCAGCAGAAAGGTTAAGTATCAGCTCCCCAATAAAATTATTCAGCTTTTGGTTTTTAGAAAGAGCTCCATGACAAGCATCATGCATAATACCCAGGCCACATCCAGCAAGACCAATTCCCATTAATACCCATAAACTATAAAATGCCCATGAGCTTCCATAAAAGCCGTTACTTAAAATAATAGCAAAAGGAGCAAGATATAATGATGGTAAGATGATGACTTTAATCCAGATTCGATAATCTCCCTTTCGAGAAATATTTTTAGTTTTAAAATACTCGCTAACCCTTTTTCTTACTGTAGTCCCAAAACCTGTATCGTTTTGTGGGATAAACTTAACTGCATTAAAAGTTCTTGATACCATAACACTAATTTTGAAAAGTTTCCGCAAAGGTACTAAATATTGAACACATTAATAATCTCTAATGATTCCATCAGATAAAACAAAAAGAAAGAACAAAAATTACCCTGATGGAAATTTGACTTTGAATAATTAGATTATAGTATACTGCATTAAGACAAATGAAAATTACTATTCTGCTCCATATTTACTTTAACTACATTTGCAGGCTTCATTAAAAGGTGCTCAAGTTATGGACATACGAAATATAGCAATTATTGCTCATGTTGATCATGGAAAAACAACCCTGGTTGACAGAATTCTGCATCAGGTTAAATTATTCAGGGATAATCAGGAGGTAAAAGAATTAATTTTGGACTCAAATGACCTGGAGAGAGAGAGAGGGATAACCATTTTAGCAAAAAATGTATCCATAAGGTATGAAAACACAAAAATAAATATTATCGACACCCCAGGACACTCAGATTTTGGCGGAGAAGTAGAACGAGTATTAAATATGGCCGATGGGGTACTATTACTTGTCGATGCATTTGAAGGCCCAATGCCACAAACAAGATTTGTTTTACAAAAAGCACTTGAACTAGGTTTAAAAGCAATCGTCGTAATAAATAAAGTTGATAAGCCTAATTGCAATCCAGAAGAAACTAATGAGCTTGTTTTTGAACTCATGTTTTCACTTGATGCAACAGAAGAACAGCTGGATTTCCCTACAATTTACGGTTCTTCTAAAGATGGATGGATGGGTGCTGATTGGAAAACACCACAGAAGGATGTTACCTATCTGCTAGATTCAATTATCAACTATTTCCCCACCCCAGAAAACAAGCCCGGAACCTTACAACTTCAGATAAGCTCATTGGATTACTCGTCATATACAGGCCGAATTGCTATTGGAAGAATACATCGAGGTAGTATTAAAATGGGTGATTCCGTTTCAGTTGTGCAGAGAAATGGTCAAATAAATAAATCAGTTGTCAAGGAGCTTTATCTTTTTGAAGGGCTCGGTAAAGAAAAAACAAAACAAGAAATAAAGTCTGGTGAAATAGTAGCTGTTTTGGGCCTCGAAAACTTTGATATCGGAGACACAATTGCTGATTCAGAAAACCCCGAAGCGTTAAAGCCAATTTCTATAGATGAACCTGCCATGAGCATGCTTTTCACAATTAACAACTCTCCGTTTTTTGGCAAAGAAGGAAAATTTGTTACTTCTAGGCATGTAAGAGAACGATTATTTAAAGAGACAGAAAAGAATCTTGCTTTAAAGGTCCAGGAAACAGACTCTCCGGATAAATTGATGGTCTTTGGCAGAGGTATTCTACATTTATCTATTTTGGCTGAAACCATGAGGAGAGAAGGATATGAAATTCAACTGGGACAGCCAAAAGTAGTGATCAAGGAAATCGATGGATTCAAGCATGAACCAATAGAGCTATTAAACATCAGTGTGCCTGAAGAATTCTCAGGGAAGGTAATAGAAATTATTACCAAAAGAAAAGGTGATATTCTTAATATTGATACAAAGAATGACAGGATAAACCTGGAATTTAAAATTTCAGCCAGGGGCTTGATTGGTCTTACCAATCCTATATTAACAGCAACCCAGGGTGAAGCCGTAATTTCACATCGCTTTAAAGGGTATGAACCCTGGAAAGGTGAAATACAAAACAAAAGAAATGGCGTTTTAATAGCGATGGAAACTGGAACTTCAATAGCCTATTCAATTGACAAATTACAAGACAGGGGCAAATTCTTCATTAACCCAAATGAAGAAATTTATGCAGGGCAGGTAATCGGAGAAAGCACAAGACATGATGATCTGGTAATTAATGTAATAAAGACAAAAAAACTATCAAATATGCGCTCATCTGGTGCAGATGAAAAATCATCCATAGCTCCTGCAATTAAATTCTCTTTGGAAGAGGCAATGGAGTATGTTGGCGAAGATGAATATGTAGAAGTTACACCTAAATTCATTCGATTGAGAAAAATATTGCTCAACGAGCATGAAAGAAAGAAAACCAAGAAATCTGAAGGATAATACATGACAGAAAATACAAGCTTGAAATTACAGCCTCCTATCTGGTGAATGCTGATTTTATACCAGAATTTCGTCCTTAAAATGAAAATTTATTCCAAAAAAATACCTGATCACACGATATAATATTAACTTTGCAGCTTATATTAATATTAATAAATTATCAACATGAGTAAAGGCACAGTAAAATTCTTCAATGAATCTAAAGGATTTGGATTCATTACTGAAGATGGCGGTAGTAAAGATCACTTTGTACACGTTTCCGGATTAATTGATGAAATCCGAGAAGGAGACACTGTAGAATTTGAGTTACAAGAAGGTAAAAAAGGAATGAACGCAGTAAATGTAAAAGTGATTTAATATTTACTCCTAATCTTTTATACAACACTAAAGCCTGTCAATTTGATGGGCTTTTTTGTTTTTTAAAACTGTGGTTGTTAAGATTTGTTTTTTATAAATTTTAAAAGTCCAAAAATTGAAACATTTGAAGTTTCTGAACGTACATATAAGCCATCCTAGAACAAGTAAGCTTATGCCAAAGAAATATTTCACCTTTTTTTTTCCAATAATATTTTCCTTTTTTACGCTGGCGACTTATTCGCAGTGTGATTCTATTAACATCAACGGAAACCTCCATTTGAGTTCTGACACCACCCTAAATGGAGCTCTCAATATTTCTGGAACCTTTACCATCCCTTCGGGAATAACTGTTATAGTAGAGCCATATTCTATTGGAAATTGTGGACGACTTAATATATATGCAGAAAATATTATTATTGAAGGGACTATAAATGGAGATTCCGCTGGATATCCTGGCGGCACAGCCGGTTTGGGGGGATCCGTAGTAAGCAGCTCGACAGGTGATGAGACTGCATTAACTGATTGCAGTAATTCTGGCTCTGCAGGGCAGATTGAAATAGAGGGAGGATATCCAGGTAATGACGGACAAGGGGCAGGATTTGGCCATGGTGGAAAGACTGGCAATTCTGGCTCAGGCCCCAAGCAACATTGTGGCACTTTTAACGATCATATTGGGTTGGTCGGTGGTTCGTCTGGTGGCAGTAGTGGTGGTGGTGGCAGTTATGGAGGTATTGGCAAGTCTGGTGGTTCGGGAGGAAATGGAGGACTATCATATACTTTTAATAATCTTACTTTATCTACGTCATACGCAGTTAATGCAGGAAATGGGAAGTCAGGAGGCAATGCTGGTGTTGAGTATGGTACACCATCTAGTACCAATCTGATCAACGGAATGGACATCAGTTCTGGTTCTGGAGGTGGAGGTTCTGGAGGTGGAGGAAGATCATATAGTTTAGGATCGCAAGGATCTTCCGGAGGTGCTGGAGGTGGAATGATAAAGTTGCTCGCCGAAGACAGCTTGATTGTAAGTGGCACTTTAAGTGTTGACGGAGCTAAGGGAGGAGCGGGAGGAGCTGGAGGTGATGGTGGGTCTGGTGGAGCTGACAATTGTTGTTTTGATCTTAATTCTGGATGTGAAGAAAATACATATTCATGTGGTGCCGGTGGTGGGTCAGGAGCAGGTGGTGGGTCAGGTGGAGGAATATTCCTTAAATCCGATAAAATCACATTGATTACAGGAAGCCTAATTGCTGTCGGTGGTGATGGAGGTAATGGGAGCAACGGTGGAGTTGGAGGAAACTGCGATATTGATGGAGATAATGTATATGCAGATCCAGGTGATGCAGGAAATTTAGGCGGTGCCGGTGGTGGCGGCCGTATAAAGATCTTTGCTACTGATTGCCCTGGGAACAACATTGGGCCAAGCACTTCCTATGGAGGCGGCACAGGTAATGGGGGTAACGCAAGCAATGGTACGTATAATTTGGATCAAACTATGTCGTGTCCAGACCCTATAGATACCACTGATACAAGCACAAATCCAAACTCAGTAAATTGGCTGGATCCTAACATGAGCAGATTAGACTTCCTGGTTTACCCTAATCCCGCAAAAGACCTTTTAAATATTACGTTTAAGCATGCAGGGTTTAATGGAGAAGATGCCAATGTAGAGATTTTTGATCGACTGGGAAGAGTTTTGGTATCAACTTCTATGCTTGTTGAACCCAACGAATCTCCAAACCTGAGTATAGAGGGCATTGCGAATGGCTTATATTCAGTGCGAATAATAGTAAATGGCGTTCAGGGAACTGCCAATTTTGTTGTTCTAAAATAAAAGGCTCCTGAGCCATTATATTGCCCTGCCTTATATGTTTAAATAAATACTGAATGTTTAATTTTAAACATATTATAGTATTTTTGTTAAAAATATGCGATCTTTTTTATTTCTAATGAAATAAGGGGATATTTGCACCAAATAAAAATCTGATTATGAAAAAATATTATTTTGTACTGGCACTTTTAATAGTTGCAATTTCTTGTAAAAAGGATGTGCCTCAAGAACCTGAACCAACTACAACAACAACTACAACTACGACACCTCCAGCCGACTTTAGCGCTGTCGTTCAAGCTGGTGGAAGTTTTCCCGCTCCAGTAAACTCATCGAATGTCACCACCTCTGTTGATAGCATGATTGACAATGACACGTTGTATGCCTGTGTTACTGAAACCTATGACATTGTTCAAGGATTACAAGAATTTCCACTATTCAATCCTAACTCTTCAGTGATTTACCCCGGGAACCTCCTTCAAGGAGCCTCATTGTTGAATGCAACTCCGGATGTTATTGTAGTAAATAGAGCTGGTGGAACTTTTTCCATTGATATTCTTTCCGGTGGCAACAATGTATCGGAAACTGTATCAGAAGTAACAAAATCAAAAGTAATACAAGCCCTAAACGACATTATTGACAATGCGCCATCTGATGTCCCTGCCAATATCAGTTTCTTCATGGAGGAAGTACACTCTGAAAGAGAGCTTGCCCTAAAGATTGGAGTGGATTATACCCAGGCATTTTTTGCTATTGAAACAGAATTGGGTTTTAGCTCTGGCTATGAATACAACAGGATCTTTGTAAAATTGTCACAAGCCTATTATACCATGAGCTTTGATCTACCCGCTAGTTACAGCGATTTATTTGCACCGACAGTTACCCCAGCTGACCTGTCTCCTTATATTGGGCCAGGAAATCCTGCTGCTTACATTTCAGATGTTACCTATGGCAGGATCTTCTATTTATTGATTGAGTCCACAGCAAGTGAAACAGAAATCAAAGCGAGCTTAAATTCTTCCTTTTCAGGTGTTGCAAATAGTGGTGAAGCGAATATAGATGGTTCTTATTTATCCAGTTTGGAAAATCTAAACATTAAACTCTATGCCTTAGGAGGCGATGCACAAACGACCTTTAACACCATAGGTAATAATAACATCAGCCAACTGGTTTCTACTTTAGGAAATGCTGGAGAAATTACAACTGGGGTACCCCTTTCTTACGTGTGCAGGGCTGTGCATAACAACCAAATTGTTTCAGTAAATTTAGCAACACAATATGACATAACCAATTGTACGCCGCTGGGTCCCGCTACAGGAACCTATGTTACGCTTCCTGCCCCTATGTTGTATTTAATGGCAGATGACGCAAACACCAATGTTAATGGCATTATTTCTTATGACAACAATGCCAACCCAGATTTAGGAACCTATTCTGTTGGAAACACTTATGGCACCAACATAGGGGGACAGGTTGTAGAAAGCTGGCCAGATGATGGTGGCATTATTATAGCAAGCACCTCTGACCCAAATAACAGACCGGTTTGGATACCTGATGCATTAAATGGGTATGCCGCAATTGAGTTTTGCTATTTTTATGGTGATGGGTCTGGATCCAGCACATTTTATGATCAGGAGGTAACCACAGAGCTGGATCTTCCGGGAACGCAGTTCATTAATACTGATTACACTTTGTTTATGGTCGTGTCTTCACCAACAAAACTAAATGTAGAAGGATCATATATTACAAATTTTACCTCTGAGCCAATTAATGCAGGGACTTTTATGCAAGGAACAGATAACACTGCCCTCAACCAGCAAACAGTCGGGTTCAACAGCAACAACAACTTGGTTTTTGGACATAACACCAATGACCTGAATGTGCCTTTGAGCAGAAGCCCTGAATTCCGATTGATTACCTTGCGCTTCAGCAAAATAGAAGGCATGACAGCCTGGATAAATAGCAACACTACTGCTTTAGCAGACGATAATACGCTTACAAACCCCTTGCTTTCAAATAGCGGCTTAAAATTAAATGCAAAATCCCTGACTGATCCGGCAGCAAGTTGCCGAAGCCAAGTAGTGGAAATACGGGCTTATAATGTAGCTGTTACAGATAGTGACAGGCAACTGATAATAAGTTCTATCATGACCAAGTACGGTCTTTAATCCATAGGGGTTTTCCTGACTTAGAGGAATTTATTGGTGAGCTCTGCCTGAAAGTTATTGCTTTATTTCATCCTTGATTTTACAGAATAAATTAGAAGCATGTATTTATTACAACCATGCAAATTAAAATATTAAGATTATCTGCCATTCTATTGGCCATGGTCGCTTGCCAAGAGCCTGCTAACAATAAGGGTTTACCTAATGTCTCTCAAAGTTCCACTAAAGCAATTTCAGAAACTTCATTAGTTATTCTGGGTACCATCCAGGATGCAGGGTCGCCTCACATCGCGTGCAAAAAGAAATGCTGCCGGAACCTGTTTCTGGTGCCAGATAATGACAGGAAAGTCGTATCACTGGGGCTTATCGATGCAGAAAATAACAAGAAGTACTTATTCGAAGCTACGCCAGACATCACTGAACAAATGAAAAAACTGATGTCTGCCGAAACTTCTGAAAGTAAGGAAATAGCAGATGGGATCTTTCTTACGCATGCCCATATTGGACATTACACAGGGTTAATGTATTTAGGAAAGGAAGCTGTAAGTGCAGAGAGTGTACCCGTTTTTGCTATGCCTAAGATGAAAGCCTACTTAGAACAAAATGGACCCTGGAGTCAGCTGGTCACAAATTCTAATATCTCAATCCAAGAAATCAATAATAAAAAAGAAATTACCCTTAGTTCAAATTTACGAATTATGCCTTTTTTAGTACCTCATAGGGATGAGTTTTCAGAAACCGTAGGATACAAAATTATTGGCCCAAATAAAACTGCCCTGTTTATACCCGACATAGACAAATGGGAAAAGTGGGAAACAGATATCAATATTGAAATCGCTAATGTCGATTATGCTTTCATTGACGGCACATTTTTCGATGGAAAAGAAATCAACCACAGGGATATCTCTGAAATACCCCACCCCTTTATAATTGAAAGCATGGAGCGGTTTAACGATTTACCAACTAAGGAAAAAATGAAAATCCATTTTATTCATTTTAATCATACAAACCCAGTATTAGACCAAAACAGCAAAGAATACAAGCAGATTAATGATAATGGATTTAATGTATCCAAAATTTATGCTGTCTATAAGCTTTAGAGGAGACGGCTAGTTAAGAAGAAACTTTAAAAGCATCATATCACAGGATATAACTTTAAAACTTTATTGTATTTTTAGCCGATCAATCGCTAAAAAGTGACATGAAATCAATATTAGCAATTACATTAATGCTGTTAACAATAAGTGCTTGCAAGAAAGAAGGGACAGGAGGCAAGGCTACCATTACAGGCCATATAAAACACCATGAAGTGCACATCCCAGAGGCTGAAGTATTTATTAAATATGGGGCAACTGAATTGCCGGGAACGAGTGCGTCAGATTATGATGACCAGTCAGTTGCAAGCCCAGGTGATGGCCATTATGAATTTGAGGGGCTAAATAAAGGAGATTATTATGTTTATTCTACAGGGTACGACAGCACCATCTCTGAAATTGTATTAGGTGGAACTCCTGTAAAGATCAAAAAGAAATCTGAAATAATAGAGATTGATATTCCTGTAACAGAATAATATTGGAGCGGGATGCCCCACTGTATTATTAAGCTGGAATATTAATAATATTCATGTACAAAAAGGGCCTTCAAATATTAGCAATTTTAACAACCCTGGGCCTTACTACATGTACATGGGACAAATCCCCTCCAGACTATAAAGGGTATCCTGAGAACATTGGGGCTATAATGCTCACAAAATGTGCTACTCCCGGCTGCCATAATGATATCAGCAAGGATGCTGCAGGTGGTCTTTCGCTTACCTCTTGGGACAAGCTCTTTGAAGGCACTGTAGACAATGCAGCTGTTGTGCCATACCGGCCAGACCAGAGTTTCCTGATGTTTTTTATTAACACGTATGCGGATCTGGGACAGACCCTTACCCCTGTTATGCCCTATAACGCACCGCCTTTAACAAAACAAGAAGTTATCGATATACAGGATTGGATAAGCAATGGTGCTCCTGACAAAGATGGCTTTGTTAAATTTTCAGATAATGCTGAAACACGCTCAAAGATTTACATCACTAATCAGGGATGTGACCTGGTAACTGTTATGGACAGAGAGACCAAGTTAATAATGCGTTATTTTGACATTGGTTCACAAGCCGTTACAGAATCTCCTCATAAATCAATAATTTCCAATGACGGATTTTTTTATGTGTGCTTTTATGCAAGCAACATATTTCAGAAATATAGCACAATAGATGAAACCTTGGTGGACGAGGTTGACCTGGGTTTAGGGAGCTGGAATACTTTTGTCATTACCAGCGATTCAAAAAGAGCTTTTGTGATAGATTGGAATGCCAGTGGAACTATTGCCGTAGTTGACCTTGAGAATATGGTCATACTAACCAAATACCAAGGCAGCGGCTTGTTAGCATGGCCCCATGGGAGTGCTCTTAAAAATGACAGCACCCTTTATGTTACTGCCCAAACAGGGAATTTTATATATAAAATTGATGTGTCAGATATTCTCAGTCCTGATTTTCCTCAAATTGTTCTCCAAACTGGCGAGGCTCCAACCGAGACTTCAAGTTACGACCCACACGATATACGTTTTTCTCCTGACAAATCAGAGTATGCCATAACCTGTCAAACATCAAATGAAATTCGTTTTTTTAACGCCGAAAATGACAGCTTAGTTGCTGTTGTCCCTACTGGGAAATTTCCACAGGAGCTAGAATTTTCAACAAATACCGACTACTTGTTTGTCACCTGTACAGAAGATGATGTAACTTATTCCGGAACAATTGGTTCCGTAACAGTTATTAATTATAAAACACACTCTTATGTAAAGAGCATTTATACAGGTTATCAACCCCATGGAATTGCCGTTGATGATGAGAAGGGCTTAGTTTATGTGGCCAACAGGAATGCCAATTTAAATGGCCCTGCACCGCATCATGCAACAGATTGCGGAGGAAGAAATGGTTATCTAACTATTATTGACATGAATACTTTGGAGTTAATTCCAGATTATAAAGCGGAGCTTTCTGTGGACCCGTATTATATTTCTATTCGTTAATAGGAATCGGCAATTTTGACGAAAATTGGAAAAGGCCTTTAAGCCGCATATTTCTTTTCCCACTCATTCAGTTTTGGGTTTATGGTACGATACCATAGTGGTGGAATGAGACAAATGAGCAAAGTTGTTAAATAACCTTGTGGCATTTCCGGAGCATTCGCATAGGGATTTAGCTTCCAGAATTTTACTCTTGGTTTTTCGTGATGCGAAGAATGCCGGGTTAAAGAAAACAGCACCATCGTACTCATTGTACTATTGGTGTTCCAGGAATGCTCAGGGCCAACTGGCTGTCCGGATTTTCTAGTAAGCCCATAATGTTCCATGTAGTTTACAATTTCAAGTATGAATTTTGCGACAAGAGCCTGCCCCAGAAACAGCACAAGACCAAAAACACCCCCTGGTATAAAAAACAAAAGACACCAAAATGCTGACATTAAATATCCAGTTATCATCCTGTTATGTATAGAATAAAGACTATGCCCTTTTTTTCGCAGTCGTTTGATTTCATATTTCCATGCACTTAAATGGCCATAAACAGCAGATCTGATAAAAAAGGAATATACATTTTCTCCCCTTTTTGCTGTTGCTGGATCATCATCAGTACAAACATTTACGTGATGGCCATATACATGCTCAATGGCAAAGTCTGCATTACAGCTTGTTGACAGGAGCCACCTGCCTGCCAGCATTGCAATCCTGTCTTTTACCCTATGGATCAGCTCATGTCCAACATTGGTAGCATACCCAGCTACCATAAAGCCTGCACCAAGAACCGCCCCTAAATAATCAGACCAAATACTGGCATTTCTCGCTGCCAAAAAATCATATGAAAACACCCCCCCTAATAATTGGCCTATTCCCAGAAAATCCTGCATGCCATTGCCAGAGGCCCATGACAGACTCATCAGCATAGATATAACAAACGGCAAGGCTAGATGTAATGGAAGTTCAATAAGCCATGGATGGCTGTATTCTGACCGAGAAACGTCATCACCTAATAAGATATCGCCACCAATCACAATAGCAAATAATACTATGAGCCCAAGCCACATCCAGTGGCCACCTAGTAGAATTCCAACCATAACAACTGGTGCCAGGGCAGGTGTAATAAAGTATTTTAAGTATTTCATCTTTGTTATGTTTTACTCTTTAAACTTATAATAGTTACAAAGTTTTTACGCTATCAATACTGAATTGTACTAAAGTAAGAAAAAAATTCCACACTCCAACTTCTCAAGAAACTCATCTACTTTTTCACCAAATCCTTCTAATTTTTTCCTCATTATAAAGGGCTCTTATCAATTTTAATTAATCTTATGGTTTTATTAAAAACATATTCGTAAAATTGACGATTGTTATTAGAGGGAGCTATATGGAATGGTACATATATTTGTTAGCTATTTTGGGAGGCTTTGCTGCAGGATTTATTAACACCCTTGCTGGCAGCGGCTCCATCATTACACTTCCAATTCTCATTTTTCTGGGATTGCCTGCAAGTGTAGCCAATGGAACTAACAGGGTTGGTGCCTTGCTTCAAACCTTAGTATCTGTTACTACATTTATAAAAAGAGGAAATTTCAAAATACTTGGCAGCCTATGGCTAATTGTTCCGGCTATGGTGGGTTCCTTGGCCGGTGCATTTATTGCAGTGGATTTGGATGAAGAAACAATAACCTATACCATTGGAATTGTAATGCTGTTATTATTAATTCCTGTACTATCCAATCGTGAAAAATGGTTACAAAACGACGCTACAGAAAACAAGGCCATTAATAAAGGCTTGGTTGTTTTTGTATTCTCTATTCTAGGCGCATACGGTGGCTTTTTACAAACTGGAGTGGGCATTTTCTTATTATCTGCCATGGTTTTGTTGGTAAATTATAGTCTTGTACATGCTAATGTGATAAAAAATGTAATTGTTCTGGCCTATACAATCCCCACTTTTTTTATTTATTGGGCACATGGGCTGATTCACTGGGAGTTTGGCTTATTAGTGGCCTCTGGCCAAATGATTGGCAGCTGGATTGCTGCGCGATTTGCCATTGAACATTCAGGTTCTAATACATGGATAAGATACTTATTGGTAACGATGATCGTAATTTCTGCTTTCGAGTTGTTTGGTTTAAGAGCCATGTTGATGAAACTATTTTAATTAATTCTGATTGTTAGCCCTGTATCTGCAGATCATACTGCCCAGCTTTCCCTGTCCAGGCTTCTGTATTGTATGGCTTCTGCCAAATGCTCGTTTTTAATGTGGTCTGATCCATCGAGGTCTGCAATGGTCCTGGAGACCTTTAAAATCCTGTCGTAGGCTCTTGCCGATAGCCCCAGCCTGTCCATCGCCGTACGCAACAGCGTTTGGCCATGCGCATCAATCTTGCACATATCCCTCAAGATCCTGGTAGATACCTGTGCATTGCAATACACTCCGGAAAGAGCATCAAAACGCTTGTTCTGCCGTTCCCTGGCGATAATTACGCGTTCACGGATGGCTTTGCTCGGCTCTCCCTTTACATCCGTGGATAGGTCCGCAAACGAAACGGGTGTCACTTCAACATGGATGTCTATCCTGTCCAGCAAAGGGCCTGATATCTTATTGAGGTATTTCTGCACGATCCCCGGTGCGCAGACACAATCTTTTTCAGGGTGGTTGTAGAACCCGCAAGGACAGGGGTTCATAGATGCGATCAGCATAAAGCTTGCAGGAAAATCAACGCTCATCTTAGCCCTGGAGATGGTTACCATACGCTCCTCCATGGGCTGTCTCATGACCTCCAGTACCGTTCTTTTAAACTCCGGAAGCTCGTCTAAAAACAAGACCCCATTATGTGCCAGGGAGATCTCTCCGGCCTGGGGGTATCCTCCCCCACCAACTAAAGCTACATCAGAAATAGTATGATGTGGAGACCGGAATGGCCGGGTAGTGATCAAGGAGGAGTCTTTACCCATTTTGCCGGCTACAGAGTGTATTTTTGTCGTTTCCAATGCCTCATGGAGGTTTAATGGGGGTAAAATGGTGGGTATCCTTTTAGCCAGCATTGTCTTACCAGCGCCTGGCGGACCGATCAGAATAACATTATGCCCGCCTGCGGCCGCGATCTCTAAAGACCGCTTAATGTTATTTTGGCCTTTAACTTCAGCAAAATCAAATTCATTCTCATCCAGCTGGGAATAAAATTCATCCCTTGTATTAATAACGGTCCTGTCTATTTTAATATCTCCGTTAAAGAAACCAATTACCTCCTTAATATTCTCAACACCATAAACTTCAAGCTCGTCAACAACAGCAGCCTCCCTGGCATTCTCCTTTGGCAGGATGATCCCTTTGAACTTTTCTGCCCTGGCCTGTATGGCAATGGGCAAGACCCCCCTTATTGGATTCAGGCCGCCATCCAAAGACAGCTCTCCCATTATAACATACTTACCGATGGTTTCAGTATTGATTTTACCAGAAGCTGCAAGTATTCCAACAGCTATTGGTAGGTCATAGGCAGAGCCTTCTTTTTTAATATCTGCAGGTGCCATATTGATGGTTATTCCTTTACCCGGAATCTTATAACCGTTGTTTTTTAGAGCTGCATCTATTCTTTGCTGGCTCTCTTTTACAGCTGAATCAGGTAATCCCACCAAAAAAAAATTGATCCCCTGGCCTATATTTACTTCAATGGTAATGGTCGTTGCATCTATCCCAGACACAGCGCTACCGTATGTTTTCACTAACATGATCTATAAATTTATTGCACAATTCCCTATTATTTGCAACGCTTTCTTCTCTTTTTTTCAGAAAACGAACAAATACAAAAACAAGAAATTGAAAATAATGTAGCGATTGAGAGCTTTACTTCGTTTTGATATCTGAGGCCTGAAACCGCAGATGCTGGCTTTTTTTAACTCAATCTGAAATGAAAGGAGATTTATTCTCTGTCTCTAAACTTGGTGGCAGCCATTACAAGAAATCCTATACCCATGCCCACCATTAAACCAACCTTAGGTTTGCCAAAAAACATTCCAATACCCAAGCAAAGAAAAAGACAGCCAATGAACAAAAATCCGCCTATTTTGAAATTTCCCCTGTTGCTATTGTATCCCACAGCACAAAGTTATCAGAAAATATTCAGTTCAACAAAGTGAATCAAAGAATGTATCACTTTTATGTGGATTTCCTGGGTGCGGTCTGCATATTCCGAGTGTGGCGCACGAATTTCCACATCACAAAGACCGGCAACCTTTCCACCATCTTTTCCGGTTAAACCAATAACTGCAATACCTTTTTGCTTAGCGGCTTCAATGGCATTAACAATATTTTGGGAATTGCCGCTGGTACTGATCGCTAAAAGTACGTCACCCTCCTTACCCAGGCCTTCAATATACCTGGAAAAAACCTGGTCGTAACCATAATCATTGGCCGTACAAGAGATATGTGATGGATCAGAAATAGAGATCGCTGCAAGAGGTTTTCTGTCATCCCGAAATCTTCCGGAAAGCTCTTCGGCAAAGTGCATGGCATCACACATAGAGCCTCCGTTACCGCAGGAAACAACTTTGTTGCCAGCTTTTAATGCACTCACCATAAGATTACCGGCCTCCTCAATGGAGCTCCAGGTGTCTTCACACATAAAATCTTCCAGGGCTTTTTGAGCGTCTATAAAATTCTGCTTTATGGATTCAATGGACATTGGATAGACTTAGATAATTCAGATCTGATCTTAATGAAAAAGGGAGCCACCGTTATCATTATCCGCCGAGCGTTTTGCAAACTCCTCCTTACCGCTATCAAGAAAGCGAATATATTTTTCAATATCAGGATCATAGGCAGAAGATTTGACCAATAGTTCTTCATCATGATCCAGCAGTACATAAAGGGGTTGAGAATTGGTTCCAAATCTTCTTGTCTGCAGGTCTGACCATTTGTTACCCAGTGTTTTAACCATTTTTCCGGTGGTCTCGGATCTATATACCTCACTTTCAGGAAGTGACGTTTTATCATCAACATATAAAGAAACCAGGACAAAATCGTTCTCAAGCCGGCTTAAAACCCTTGGGTCTATCCATACTTTATCTTCCATCTTCCTGCAATTCACACAAGACCATCCGGTAAAATCTATCATCAGGGGCAAATTAGACGCTTTTGCATGCTCTAATGCAAGATCATAATCATGAAAGCAGGGTAAATTATGCGGGCAATGGGAGCGGTCCACTCCAATGGGATCATCAGATTTATCAGCACTTGCACTGACTCCACCAATTGACCAGCCCTCAGTATAAAAAGCAGGGGGTGGAAATCCGCTTATAATTTTCAAGGGTGCTCCCCACATCCCAGGAACCAAATAGACCACAAACGAAAAGGTAAGTATGGCCATAAACAACCTGGGTATGGAAATATAAGCCGTATCGCTATCGTGAACAAACTTCAGCTTTCCAAGCAGATAGAAACCCATTAAGGTAAAGATAATGATCCACAGGGCAATAAATATCTCCCTGGTAAGAACCCCCCAGTGATAAGCAAGATCCACATTGGAAAGGAACTTCAGACATAATGCCAGTTCCAGAAAACCCAGCACCACTTTTACTGAATTGAGCCAACCGCCAGACTTTGGCAGGCTGTTCAGCCAGCCGGGGAAAGCGGCAAAAAGCCCAAAGGGCAAAGCCAGGGCAATAGAAAAACCCAGCATGCCAACCACCGGACCAATAACGTTACCTCCTACTGCGGCCTCTACGAGCAAAGTGCCAATGATTGGGCCTGTACAGGAGAAAGAAACAAGGGCCAAGGTAAATGCCATGAAGAAGATCCCGATCAAACCACCCTTTTCCGAAAATTGATCAGATTTATTGGTCCAGGAGGCAGGAACCGTAATTTCAAAAGCACCGAAAAATGAAATGGCAAATATGATAAAGACAAAGAAGAAGAGCAGGTTAAAAACGGCATTACTTGCCATGGCATTCAGCGCATCCGGACCAAGTATTTTGGTAACAGCAAAGCCGAGCACCACATAAATCACTATGATGGAAATACCATATGCTATAGCGTTAAAAATCCCTTTGGCTTTAGTATCACTTTGCTTGGTAAAAAAACTAACTGTTAGTGGGATCATAGGGAATACACATGGTGTTAGCAAAGCGATAAAACCCCCTAAAAAACCTGCAATAAAAACGCCCCAGAAAGACATGGAGTCTTCATCTGATTCATCTTCACCATTGCCATCCTTATCCTCCGTTTGAAAGGTCTCTTTGTCGGCCTCTTCCTCTTCGGATTCCTCCTCCTCGCTGCTTTCTGGAGGTGTTCCAAGAACAAATTCATAATCTATTGACTCAGGAGGCAGACACCGTTGGTCGTCACAGGTCATAAACTCCAGCCACCCTTTTGCTACTGCACCTTCAGTCTTAAGCTTTACTTTCTGCACAAACTCTACTTCATGGCTGAACCACTTCAGCTCCATCTCAAAATTGGGGTCGTAATCCTGTTCAAGCTCTCCGCGCTCTTCCACTTTTCCAAGAAGTTCTATGGCATTGATCGTATCAAAATTGAAAGATGTCTTTATCGGACCACCATCCTTTATGAACTGCGAATACAGGTGCCATCCATCCTCGATAGTGGCTTTAAAAACCAGCTCGTACTCATTCTCCCCTGTTTGCCTGGTTTCATAGCTCCATTTTACCGGTTCAAATATTTGGGCAAAACTCAGTGCCATTGCTGACAAAAAGAATAGGACTGACAGAATCACTTTTCTGAAAATTCTCATAAAAAAGGGGTGAGTTTTACTATTTAATAACGATCAAATGTAATTAAAATTATGAAGAGTGAATTAAAGACGTATCTCCTCTCCCAAACTCAAATTGAATTTTCTTCTTAACCACCAAATGGCAAAATACAGAATTGGGGTATCCAGCATGGCTACCAGGACTTTGAAGAGGAAGCCATTTATAAACAATACAAAAAATTTATCCCAGCCTATTACTCCGGAACCGCACAAAAGCAAAAGCACCACCGAGGTGTCTACAAGCTGAGAGGAAATGGTGGAAAAATTATTTCTTAACCAAAGATGTTTCCCCTCTGTAAGTTTTTTCCAGAAATGAAAAATGCGGATATCAATAAACTGGGCTGTCAGGTATGCAACCATGGAAGCGAATACTGCCATGCCAGTTAGTCCAAATACTTTATGAAATGTAGTACCATCCACAGGAGACCAGCTTGTAGCTGTAACAAAATCTGCTAACAAAACCACTGCAAGGACAAATACACTGGCTATTAGCCCTGTAATTACGACTTGATCTGCTTTTTTTCGTCCGTATATTTCTGAAATAATGTCCGTAACCAAAAAGGTAATGGGATAGGGAAGAATTCCTACGGAAATCTCAAAAGTATAAATCCCAAAAAAATCCCATGAAAAGAATTTCTGGAAGATAAGATTACAGGCAACAAGGGATGCAACAAAAACCCCGGTAAGCACTAAATACAAACGCTCTGCGTCTCTTTTAGAATTATCGCTCATTGAGATGAGGGGGTATCTTCGGCAGATACATTTGAATTATTTTTCATCTTTCTCCGCAGCAGCTCTGCCAATTGCCCACTTGTTTGACTTCCAACAATATACTTCAAGCCATCTTTGTCAATTAGCTCAACGCCCTCCTTGCCCCTTGTGTAAAACCTTATAATACCATGTCTGTGAAGATTGTAAACCGGCCTGCTTAAAAGAAAATTCTTTGAAGGAACAGCTTTTACAGACACAATGCTAGCCAGATTTATCTTTATCCTTTTCGAAGTCCAAAGACCATCTAGAATGATACTGGTATCAGTAACCATTGTGTGCAGATGAAGAACAAATATAAGCAGGGCAGAAATTACCACTATGGCTATACCCATAGCAAATAAAATTTCCCCATTTCCATCATGTTCCTCTGTCCAATAATAAGCAAGAAAGCAAAAAACAGCTAATACCATCCGACGAATATTGGAATAGCGATTGTATCCCAGATACTGTTTTTCTTCAAAGATGATATTTTCACTATTCTCCATTAAGCCATTCTATTAAACAAACGTTTTCTGTTTTCTCCGTTGTTTTAAAACGGTCATCAATCCTATATCCAATTACCCAGGCAATTTTTCCATCTGACTCTAGTACAAATATATTCTCTTTTTCATTTAATGGTATTTTCAAATCGATAAAAATGTCACTTAGCTTTTTTTTATGCTTCATGCCTAAGGGATAGACAAAATCACCTTGCATCCAGGGCCTGACCTTCAAGGGAAATTTTAGCTGCAATTCATCAAGGCAAGCCATTTTATTTGATGTTGGGATTGAGAGGCCTTCTCTTTTCTGAGTACGCAGAGACAAATTCAAGGGCTTGGAGATTTTGTTTTGCACTTTGTCTAGAAAGGACGTTTTCTCTTTTTCACTTTCAGCAGCCTTAAGCTTCTCAATAATAAGCCATTCCCTGTCTTTCACAATCCTATGAGTTCTCGAATAGAAGATCTTTCCGGGCTCCCCATCCAAAGATCTCGCTAAGCCATCTATAACCGATGAATTGAAATTACAGCCCTGCAATAGATAAAAAAGGCTGCTTTTAAGAGGATGAAGTTGCTTTAACTTCGCAATATTGAGTTTCTCAATATTCTTTTCTTTAACAAGAAGCTCCTCTTTCAAGGAAGCAAAATATAATTTCATGAGCTGTTCCACCTCTTCCAAATTTCTCATATTCCCTTGCATCGTTTCGCCAAAATTTGGATTTAGCTTTTGAAACATTGGAACAATATTGTTTCTGATATAATTCCTTGTATATATATCTTCCTGGTTGCTCTTATCCTCCCTGAACTTCAGGTTCTCCGAATTGGCATAATTAAGGATCTCTTGTTTGTGTGCAAATAGCAAAGGGCGTAATATGATTCCGTTATTATACCTGTATCCAGTTAGGCCTTTTATTCCTGTGCCCCGTAGCAGGTTGATGAAAAATGTTTCAATCGCATCATCTTTATGGTGCGCAATAGCAACAAGACCAGCATTGTTCTTTTTCCTGTATTTTTCAAACCATTTGTATCTCAAGTCACGTGCAGCCATCTGAATTGAGATCCTAGCCTTTTCTTTGAACGCTTTTGTATCAAAATGCTGCACCGTTACCTTGACTCCGTATTTCTTCCCAAGATCAACTACAAAAAGCTCATCATCGCCTGAATCTTTTCCCCTCAAACGAAAATTGCAATGAAGAATCTCAAAACTCAATTTCGCCTGATGAAACAAATGGACCATCACCACAGAGTCCACTCCCCCGCTCACAGCAAGAAGTGCTTTGTCCCTTTTGTTTATCAGGTTTTCTGTTTTAATATGTTTTAAAAATGCTTCTAACATAATTATGCTTGTTCCTTACCGGCCAGAACATTAAACATGGCCTGGGCTTTTACCATGCATTCTTCATATTCATCTTCAGGAATTGCCATGTCCGTTATGGCCCCTCCTACAATAAATGACAAGTATTTTTTTGTCTCATTATAAAGGATACTTCTGATAACAACATTAAAGTCAAAATCTCCTTCAGGAGTGATAAACCCAACAGCACCTGAATACAGACCACGCTTGGTTGTTTCAAATTCTTCGATCAGTTCCATTGCTTTTATTTTCGGTGCGCCGGTCATTGAACCCATTGGAAAAGCTTCCTTAATTGCATCAACAAAATGAACATTTTCATCTAGCTCACAAGAGACCGTTGAAATCATTTGATGCACCTGGCTGAAGGTATAGACCCCATAGAGCTCCTTCACTTTTACACTGCCCTTGACAGCCGAACGAGAAAGATCATTTCTCACAAGATCTACGATCATCACGTTCTCACTACGCTCCTTATCACTTGTAGACAGGCTACGTTTCAGTTCTTCATCCAACTGATCACTTTCCCCTCTTCTGACTGTTCCCTTGATTGGTTGGGAAATAATTGTTCGGCCCATTTTTTTCATAAACCTCTCAGGACTCGCAGACAAGAGGTGACGATCACCCATACGATAGTAAGCAGCAAATGGTGTCCGGGAAATATTGTTCAGTTTTTCAAACATATGAACTGGAGAAACGGATACATTTTGAGCATAAAATTCCTGGCAAAAATTAACCTCATAGATATTTCCTTTTTGAATATGGGCTTTAAGGCCGGCAACAGATCTTAAATATTCTTCCCTGGACACCCTGCTTTTAACCTTCAGGGCATTGGAAGAGTCAGCCTCCGGCAGGAACGTATTAATTTTTTCAAAATAGTCATTAATGGATTTACCAGCAATTGTGTCCTTCAAAAAATGTATGGTCAAGTCATTTTTCTTAACACAAAACACTAATTCCGGTTGAAAAAAATGTAGTGG